>Ga0224722_1000431_pt1 | contig 24315 bp, 22 predicted proteins | sample Balambano_FR1_Me_FD_161646 | JGI IMG/M metagenome (GOLD analysis project Ga0224722, IMG submission 161646) | Freshwater sediment microbial communities from Lake Towuti, South Sulawesi, Indonesia - Balambano_FR1_MetaG | ecosystem: Environmental > Aquatic > Freshwater > Lake > Sediment | place... | reverse complement strand
GCAATGGTGCGGGCCACTTTGAGAATGCGATCGGTGGCTCTGGCAGATAGTCCCAGTTTACGAATGGCTCCTTCCAACAGCGATCGCGTTGTGTCATCCAATGGGCACCACTGCCGTAAATGGCGGCTTTGCATTTCGGCATTGCAGCGGGGGGTATCTTGCTCAAATCGCCTCCGGGTGCGATCGCGGGCTGACTGCACTCGTTCTCGAATCACGGCTGAGGGTTCCCCAGCAGATTGGCGCGTAATTTCTTCTGGCTTGAGTCGGTTCACTGCCACCTGTAGGTCAATTCGATCCATGAGCGGGCCGGATAACTTGGCCCAGTATTGCTCTCGGTGGCGGGTAGTGCAGCTACAGGGTTGTAGGGTATCGCCAAAGTAGCCACAGGGACAGGGATTGGTGCTGGCGACTAAAGTAAATTGGGCAGGAAACGCCACCGTCTGGCGCGTCCGAGAAATGGTGACGTATCCATCTTCAAGGGGTTGGCGGAGAAAATCCAGGACATCTCGCTTAAATTCGGTGAGTTCATCTAGAAACAAGACTCCTCTGTGGGCCAGAGAAATTTCACCCGGTCGGGGAAAACTGCCGCCACCGACGAGCGAGGGCCCAGATGCAGAGTGATGGGGACTGCGAAATGGACGTTCGTTAACTAGAGTCCCTTTTTCCTTCAAGAGTCCAGCAACCGAGTGAATTTGTGTGACTTCTAACGCTTCACTAAAACTGAGTGGCGGCAGAATACTGGGCAAGCGTCGCGCCAGCATGGTTTTGCCGCTGCCCGGAGGCCCAACGAAAATTAGATTATGCCCACCCGCCGCCGCAATTTCCAGGGCACGCCGGGCGTGAGCCTGTCCTTTGACATCTTTTAAGTCCAGTCCTTGAAACTGCGATCGCACCAATTCCTCCAGGCCGTTGACCTGTACTGGTTGATAACGCTGGGGTTCGTTGAGAAAATCTGCTACCTCGGAAACATGCTTGCAGCCGTAGACCTGCAATCCGTTCACGACCGCTGCTTCCCGCGCATTATTGGCAGGGACAACTAACCCTTTGATGCCAAGGCGAACCGCAGCAGCGGCGATCGCCAACACTCCAGCAACAGGGCGCAATCCTCCGTCTAGAGAAACTTCTCCCAGAAATAAATAATCCTCTAATAACTGGGGATTGACTTGCTCCGAGGCTGCTAAAATTCCCATACTAATCGGCAAATCAAAGATTGGGCCTTCCTTTTTGAGGTCAGCCGGGGTGAGGTTAACCACGATTTTTCTTTGTGGAACAGCATAACCCGCATTTTTCAAAGCGGCTTTAACTCGTTCCCGCGATTCTTGCACAGCGGCATCCGGCAGTCCCACAACCACGATCCCAGGTAAGCCACCTGCCACATCCACCTCAACGCCAACTTTAACCGCATCAATCCCAACTAACGATGCACTCCATACCCTGGCTAGCATGATTGTTCCTAAAGCTCTACTCAAAGTTAAAGTGCCCAGTTTAGAGAGGAGTAAAACAAAACGTGAGTTCAACGGGGAGAGCGGGAAAAACCCCTGGGTCTGTCCGTGTTTCGACCCAGGGGCTTCTCTGTTCACTCCTCACACTTGAATCCAACATACTTTGGGTAAAAGGGGGGAAGCGGCAGTGAGAGGGACACTTTACAAAGTGGATAGGTTTTAAGAAAGATTAAGAATTAAAGACGAGCTATCAAGATTTCATGAAGGATTTGATAAATTTTGGGCAATGGTTTTGAATGCAAGGTTTGCGGTAACTCAACAATTTCACACAGATTTGTAGGAACACATGTTGCTTTAACGCTGATTAAATTTGCCTTGAAGATTCAACAAGCTTAGAAGATTGCGATCGCTACTTTAACTTATGTGGAGAGAACCATGAATCTTTTGTCCTGGATCGTATTAGGTTTACTGGCAGGGATTATTGCTAAAGCGATTTATCCTGGCTATCAAGGAGGAGGGATTTTAACAACAATGATTTTAGGAATTATTGGTGCATTCATTGGTGGTACGTTGTTTACCCTAATCAACACAGGGACATTGCAACTCACCTCAGCCACCTTTAGTATTCCTGGCTTGATTATTGCCATTATTGGAGCATTGATTGCGATTTGGCTGTGGGGTGTGTTGCGTCGAGCCGCTTAAACTAAGCCTCCTCGCCGTTGACTTTGTTCGATTTGTTGTTGGAATTGTTCTGTAGTGCGGGCAGGTGCTTTGCAACTTAATCCCTGGCACACCAATCCAACCACCTCTGGCAGCAGATCAGGTGCTAGAGCAAGTGTAGCGGTGGGGAGATACTGTGTGTTGAGATGGCTAATTTGCTCCTGAGTGGTGCGGATTAAGGTGAGATTACGCCACCAATCGAGTGCTGTGAATAGACTGGGGCAGGCTTGGGGTACACGCGCCATCATGCCACTAAACGAAAGCAACGCCTGCTCCGCTCGGTCTAAATAGTCCAGGTTTTCAGTCCGAAGTGCCAGACGAACCAGATTTGCGATCGCGACTCCATTTGCAGACGGTGTGGCGTTGTCATCATAACTGCGTTCTCTCACCACCAAGTCGCCACTGGCGGATGTATTGTAATAGCCACCGAGCTCAACACTCCACAAATATTCATCAAATTCAGCTTGCAGTTGCATTGCACTCTGCCACCAGGGATGAGCATCAGAACGGTTGAGAGTCGCCTGATCAAGATCCAAAAGCGCTTTAATGAACAACGCATAATCTTCAGATTGAGCCAAGACTGTTGCTTGACCAGCATAATTCAACCGCTGGAAGCGTCCCTCAACAAACTGATGCCGCAAAATGAATTGAGCCGCCTGACTGGCCAGGTCAGCATAGACAGGGTTTTGGAAAACGGCAGCGGCTCTGGCCAGTCCAGAAATCATCAAACTATTCCAGGCTACGATCATCTTGGTATCAGTCACACAGGGAATCCGTCCTGGCCATGCTGTTGTCTTTGCGGCGCTATTGTCTGGAGCGGCAGGAAATGGCTTCACAGATGCCGGAGAGTCGCCATAACGAATTGCGAATAGCTTGGATAGACTGGACTCGATCGCCCCGGACAATTCACCAGGATGCAATCGTTGCAGAACAATCTTGCCTTCAAAGTTGCCCGTGGGACTGATGCTGAATTGTTCTGCTAGTTCTGCTAGCTCTACAGCAGTGAGTATTCGTTGTAACTCTTCGTAGGACCAAACATAAAAGGCTCCTTCCTCTGGCTCAGCTTCATCTGGGGTCACAAAGCTATCGGCATCTTGAGCAGCATAAAAGTAGCCTTGGGGTTCGGTCATTTCTCGTTGCAACCACTGCACTGTACCCGCGATCGCCCGCTCAAAAGCAGGTTCTTTGACTCCCAGGCTCCAGAGGTTGGACAGAAACTCAACGATTTGACCGTTGTCATAGAGCATCTTTTCAAAATGGGGCACCGTCCAATTGGCATCTACTGTGTACCGATGGAAGCCACCAGCCACATGGTCATAAATACCCCCCAAAGCGAGGTCTACCCCCCGCTGTCGAGTCGCCGCAGCAGCATCGTATTGAGCATCAGCAGCCATCAAGCGGATGCCATGCAATCCTGCTTCAGCATAGGGAATCATCGGAAATCGTGGCCCCACCCCTTGCGCTGCCAAAATCCCTGCACTATATTGCAAGCCCAGGTTCAGCAAACTGGCACTCAGTTCTTCGTTCCCTGGCAACACAGCACTCTGCTGCAACCGTTCCAGGATCTCTTCCTTGACTGCTGCAATTTTGCCCGGTTCAGTATCGTAAAAGCGACGAATCGCTTGCAAAACTTGCAAAAATCCCGGTCGGCCATACTTGGCCTCCAGTGGAAAATAGGTGCCGCCATAAAAGGGCACCCGATCTTGGGGAGAGAGGAACACATTTAACGGCCAGCCCCCCTGTCCTGTCATCATTTGCAAGGACTGCATGTAAATACTATCTAGATCAGGGCGCTCCTCTCGATCGACCTTAATCGGCACAAAATTGGCGTTCATGTAGTCGGCGATCGCCCGATCGGAAAACGCCTCTCCCTCCATCACCGTACACCAGTGACAACTGGAGTAACCAATAGATAGAAAAATTGGCTTATTCTCCTGTTTAGCTTTTTCCAAAGCCGCATCACACCAGGGCCACCAATCAATGGGATTCTCGGCGTGTTTGCGGAGGTATAAGCTTTGAGACTGGGCGAGGCGATTTGCCATGATAATAGAACACACAATGGTGAATAATCACCCTGAGTTTACCGTGAATAAGCTTCACAGTCTTCTAACTGCAAGTTGTTTTTGAGGACAGGGAGAGCCAGACATGAAGCAGTTCATCGTGTTCATGAAGTTTGCTGGCAAAATTCTGAGCAGATGTCGGGTCAACCTAATGCAGGTTATCGGTTGGGCGATCGCCCTTGTTCTTCTGATCGCTTGGCTCCCCATTGGGGTATTACCGTTAGTGCATTCCACTCCTTTGAAACAACAGCCAGCAGAGCACACTGAATCTACTTCATCTCTACCCGTTTCCCAGCCCCATCCTTTACCGCAGAGTTTAGTTCACTGGCAAGACACGGATCAGCAAGGAGATTATTTTGACCAGATTCAGCCCACTCCGCTAGGTTACCTGGTTTGGTCACAGTTTCCCATTCGGGTTTATGTAGAGCCACCTATTGCTGTATCTGGAATGGGAGGCGATCGCAGCCCAATCTGGTTTGATGCAGTCATACAGGCGGTTCAGGAATGGCATGACTACCTTCCTCTGGTTCTGGTCAACACTCCTGAAGCGGCAGACATTACCGTCCTCAGGCAGCTGCCCCGATTGCGACGGCAGGGCACCACCTTCCGCGCCCAATCAGCAGAAACCCGCTATGAGTTATACCTGAAGCCCCAAAGGGATAGAGCAATGCTGTTGGCTCAACGATTCACAATCGTCTTGCGATCCAGCCAATCCGCAGAGCACTTGAAAGCCGCAGCCCGACACGAATTGGGACACACCTTAGGGATTTGGGGTCACAGCCCAGTTGAAACCGATGCCCTTTACTTTTCTCAAATTCGCCAACCTGTCCCTATTTCGGCTAGAGACATCAACACACTGAAGCGAATTTACGAACAACCGACTCGCATTGGCTGGACAGTTGAAAGGGTGGGCAGTGCCCACCCTTCCACCTACTCAAAATCAATGGCTCAAGCAGCAGCCAGTCCATAAGCTGACATGCGCATAATGTCGCGAGTGGAAAAGCCAATATTGCTCAAGGCTTCGCCATAGCTAATCATGAAATCCTCAACTAGAGCCTCTTTTTCCATCGCCAACTCACGAGCATCAGATTCAACCTCGTTCAACATACGCCAAACGATCGGCAAGTTCTGCCGATTTGCTGCTTCCAACTCATCTTTAGACGCTTCAAAGTTAGCTTTTAGCCACTCTTCTCCAAAATTGAGGTGAGAATACTCATCTTTCACCACGCCTTCGGTGATTTTGCGAGCAAATTCATCAGCCACAGGAATATAAATGTTGTAGGCAGAGATGGCAAAACACTCAATAATCAGGGATTGAATCAATAGACAGGTTACAATCTTGCCTGCGGCAGCGGCTTCCTGAAAGTTGCGATGTAAATCAGCAAAGAAGTGACGAGCAAAATCCATATCTGGCGTGACATTCAAATTACGCCCACAGGCCTGAAATCCCTTCTTGTGGCGGCTCTCCATCTTAGAGAGGCCGATTAACTGCTCACGGTGTCCTGGCATCAGTTCAGCTAATCGCTGATAGTTATCATAAGCCTCTTGTTCACCCTCAATGACGATCGCATTAATTCTGCTGTAAGCATCTTTATAAGCTTCATTCTGATAGTCGAGTTGGGGAATAACCTCAAGCTGCGGCATAAGTTAATTGTCTCCTATACAGATATAGAATTGGCTAATGTTGCACTGATCGAAGTGCAATTAACCAAAAATCAAATTTGGACAGAAACTCAAGATACCCATCTATCCCTCTATACCCTACTAGCTCTGGGTAGATCTTTACAATCGTTGGCTGCTCAAAATTAGATAAAGGCATCTGATAGGATACATAGGATGATTTTATCGATTTTTCCATTCCATTTCTCTCAGCCAAGCTGGCATAGAGAACGATCGCTCTCTACTCTGTTCAATTGGCTAAGTCCCGTGCTCCTGATGTTGGGGGCACTCCTGTTGCTCTCTCCTCTGGCGATTGTGTTACTTACCTCTTTACAACCTAACCCTGCTGAGACTGCTGCTGAAGCCGTCGGCTGGACTTTAGAGAATTATCAAAATGCCTGGTCACGTGGCAATTTTCTACTCGCCTTCGCCAATTCAACCCTAGTGGCGATCGCTGTCAGCGCTCTACAGATACTGACCTCTGCTCTGGCAGGTTATGCCCTAGCTCGATTACAGTTTCATGGCAGACAAGCTGTGCTTTTGGTCGTGTTGGCAACCCTGGTCATCCCTTTTCAGTTATTGGTTATTCCCATCTTTCTGGTGTTGAAGTGGGGGCACCTGATCAACAGCTATGGCGCTCTCATTCTACCCACTGCCGCTAATGGATTTGGCATTTTTCTAATGCGGCAATATTTTCAGACCATTCCAGTTGAGCTAGAAGAAGCCGCTGCCCTGGATGGAGCAAACCGCTGGCAAATTCTCTGGCAAGTCATGCTGCCACTGGCGCGACCGGCTCTCATTACTCTGTTTCTGTTTACTTTTATCGGTGAGTGGAACGATTTGTTCAAACCTTTGGTCTTTACAACTCGACCCGAATTGAGAACCGTTCAGTTGGCGCTAGCTGAGTTTCAGGAGCAATTCACCAACGATTGGTCTTTGTTAATGGCAGCTGTGGTGATTGCAACGCTGCCAGTGATCTTATTGTTTCTGCTGAGTCAGCGGCAATTTATTGAGGGAATTTCAGCTACAGGCATCAAAAACTAAATCAAAATCATCCATCAAATCAGCAACACCGCATTTTTTGTGTAGAAACTCTGTTGCGCTGGGGTTTTCACGCAAATATGTCGTTTCTCTCTGGCAATAGACTCCTCACCTGTTCCTTAGCTAGCCATAATGTTCTTGTAAGAACAATTCCTTATATCCTGAAAAGCTGACGATCATCGCTAATTACAAATTATGTATAGCGTTGAGTCGATCGTTTTATGCCTTCTGACTTTTCTGGTCAAAACTTACAAGGACGAAATTTTCAAGGACAGGACTTGAGCGGTTGTAATTTTAGTCAGGCTGACTTAAGAGGAGCCAATTTTTCCCAGGCTATCCTCAGAAATGCCAACTTGATTGGAATTAAAGCGGGTTTGAGCCAGCAATGGCAGGTAGGGCATTTTCTTCTGGGGTGTTTATCGGTGATTGGTTGTAGTTCGATCGCAGTGCTGCTCAATTCGTTTCTTCTAAATTACTTCTGGCAACCCGAATTCATGCAAACTGCCACATGGATGCCCGGTGTGTTCATTTTTTTGCTAACTGTTGCCCTGGCAATGGTGGTATCCACTCAAGGACTGACAATCCAGACAACCTATATTGCGAGCTGCACGATCGCCATTGGTATTGCCCTCCTGATTGTTCTATCGGGAACTGCTCCCCATGCTGGTGCCCTGAGTCTGGCTAATTTTCTGCTGAGAGCAGCTTGCAGTTCTATCGCCATCTTGATCGCTGGTGTCATTCCTAACGCGATTTCAATAACCTATGCCAGCATGACCACACTGAGCCTCTTCTCGGCAACTGCGATCGCAATTGCTGCTGGTAGCCTGACATTCGTCTTCAGTCTTCACTTAGCTGGACTGAGTCAACCGCTTTTAATTTCCTCAAACTGCACGATGATTGCTTTTAGTGGCTACATCGCCTGGCAAAGCCTACAGGGCAATGAAGCGTTTAACAAAGCGCGAGAACTGAGCTTCAGATTGGCAACCAGAGGCGGAACCTGTTTTTGTGGAAGTGATCTAACAGAGGCTAACTTTTCATCAGCATGCTTGAGAAATACTAATTTTGCCCCACAGGGACAGCGACCGACAACCCTCACTCGTGTGCTCTGGAGCAGTTCTCAGCAGTTAGAGTATGCCTATTTTGCATCATGTCCTCTGACGCATCCTACCATTCGCAAACTCGTGGTGAGCCGCAATGGTTATAAAGGAACATTTTGGGGTTTGGATCTGAGGGGGATAAATTTGAATGGCGCAAATCTGAACCAGGCTAACCTGAAACGGACAAACCTAACTGGAGCTTCGTTGAGACGAGCAGACTTACGTCAAGCTGACCTCACAGGTAGTCTGGCGATCGGCACAGATTTTACAGATGCTCAATTCGCTGGTGCTCGTTTAGACAATTGGGCGATCGACTCCACAACCAAACTAAATGTCACAGCACACTTCCCTTCAGAGCCACAAAAACTTATGCAAACTAATAATCAGCGGCGATCGGTTGGCGAACCAGATTCCACACTCGCATCTCTAGTCAAGCCCAGCGATGAAATGTTGCTGGTTCAATCCGCTTCTAACCCCATGTTAAATGGTCAACTTTCTGAGCAACCATCACCCCATCACTCACGGTCAGACAACCAATTACCTGCTCAGCCAGCGTCTCCTGACCCATTAGAACAAGTGACCAGAACTCAAGCAGAACAAGTAGGTTTACAGATTCACCTGGCTACTCTTTCAGGTGAGCTAGAGGAGCTTTACCGAAAAATCATCAATTTTGCTCAAAATCTGCGTCAGTTGCCTGTTCATCGGGGAGAACAAGAGCCTCCTCTGACGTTAGAATCACTCATTCAACAGTTGGGTCCTCAAAATCTCTTAGGACTCTACGAGGAACGCTTGCAGCGAGTTGAAGCTCGATTAGAACGCCTAGAATCCTCGCGGGTATCAGATATGAAAGAGGTGTTGTTGACAGTGATGCGTCAACTTTCAATGCAACCCGTTGCCAGGCGACCCAAAATCGGTGTACTACTGTCACGGTTGTATCAAGGCATCAAGGAATCACAAGACCTGTCGAGCGCTGAAAAGGCAGTGCTTCTGGAGCAGGTGAAAGCTTTAGCAGGAGCTAAACAAGCATCAGACAGCGACAAGAAAGCCGCTATGCTCCAAAAGGCAGAGCGCCTGTTTCAAGCCATCTTGCAAAATTACCCTGAAACCTCAAATATCGCTAAATTGTGCAATAAGCTCATTCCTCTAATCTGGAAAGCAATAGAGGCTCAATAGAGGCTCAATAACTTGATTCCTCAGTCCACGGATCAGGAATCACTGCGGGTAGAGGAAAGCCAATGTTGTTCTGGCTCTGGGTTACTTCAATGTAGACATGCTCTAACGAGACGGGCTGGCGCGAGAGCGAATCGAGCGGAATGTCCACAAAGCAGTCAAAGATTTCTTTAAGAGATAACTGTTCTGGAATCCAAAAAATCAGATCACTACCATAACGCCGGGGTGTGAAACCAAATTGTTGTCCCCGTTCGATCGCTCGTTGCTCCTCAGGGGTATTAACAACCACAATTTCTTTAGCAGGAATGCGTTGCCTTAACTCCTCTAACGCGCCCTCAACTAATAACTGCCCCCCTTTAAGAATGCCAATCCGCTGACAAAGCCGCTCGGCTTCATCTAGCAGGTGAGTCGTCAACAGAACAGTAACTCCCTGTTCTTGGAGTTGGCGAATCAGATCCCAAATTTCGTAGCGGGCTTCGATATCTAACCCCGTGGTCGGTTCGTCGAGAATGACCAGTTTGGGTTGATGAACGAGTGCGATCGCCATACTCAAGCGTCGTCGCATCCCGCCGCTCAATGTCTCTGCCGGACTGTTGGCCCGCTCAACCAGGTTAACGGCGGCTAAACAAGCCTGCACTTGCTTTTGGCGTTCCAGGCGCGATAAGCCGTAAATCCGGGCAAAAAAATCCAGATTTTCTCGGCAAGTCAGCGATCGATACAGCAAATTTTCCTGGGGAGCTACGCCAATCAATTTTTTGGTTGCTTCCGAAACGGGTTGGTTACCAATCTCGATCCGTCCAGAATCAGGCTTGAGCAGGTTACAAATCAAATTGATCGTTGTTGTTTTACCCGCTCCATTGGGGCCTAATAGGCCATAAATTTCCCCTGTGGCGATCGACAGGTTTAGATCCTGTAAGACAGGGCGGTCTCTGTAGGATTTATTCAGGTTCTCTATTCGCAGCACGATTGCTATAGCCTCCTCTCCAATCGAACCATGTGACGATAGGAGAGCCAACCTGCAAACACCATCAAAGCCGCAAATCCAGTGAGAAACCAGAAGTGAGGGGCGATCGCTGCTAGCTCTTCTCCGTTGGCAGAAACCCCCGTCAGGGCTTCAATCATATGGTAAATCGGGTTGTACTCAGCGATCCGTAAAAGCAGTTCAGGAAAAAGTTGAGTTGGCAAGAAGGCCCCCCCTAACATCAGCAGCGGCACCCCAAACGTCGCCACTAAAGCATTCACATCTTCAGTACGACGGGCAAATTGAGTCCCTAAAATAAAGCCAACCCCAACGTAAGCAACAATGCTCAAGAGGATAATCAATATCCCTAACAAAATAGAACCGTTGAGTGGAGCACCCACCCAGGCAGCAATCGCATAGACGATTAGCGTTTGCCCAATGCCAATACAGGTATGAGCCACAAAAATACCTAAAAAATAAGAAACTCCGTTTAAAGGAGAGATAAATAGCCGCTTCAGGGTTTGATGCTCTCGCTCAGAAACAACGGTGGCTACGCTGCCGCCTAAACAACTAAAAAACAGAGCAGCTCCCACGAGAGAAGGCGGGGCCGCATTGGCAAAAGCATCGGCTGTTGTCAGGTTTGCCCGTTCCTGCAAGATCAAGCCATTGAGCAACAACACAGAAATGGGGAAAATGATCCAAAAGATGAGCGATCGTCTTCGTCGCAGCAATTCGGTTAATATCCGTTGTGCCACCGCTATGGTTTCATACCAATATTTACCCAAGTTTCTCTCTCCCCTGAAACCAAATTTGAGGTGCCTAAACGTGAGTCTCCCACAGGGTTTAAGAGCACAGTACGCTCCCAAACCGTGGGCAAACGGCAAGAAAACGTAGTTTTCTTAGAAGTTCGACGAGCATTTTTTGTCAAAGCGGACTGCGCCTGCTCCAACAAAAAATCGCACGTCACACTCGTATTGTCTACAACTCATATTGTCTAAACATGCAGGACAGTTAAACATGAGGGCGGTAAGGTATAGCTTATATCAGGTTCTCTAAAGAATGCACCCGTACCTGTGGTTGGAAAAAAGTAAAGCTTCAACGTTAACGGATAGCTAAAGTAGGTCGGGTCTAAATTGACACATTGCTTTGTAGGGAGGTATAATTAAAAGTTAATCATCTCTAACTTCCAACCTTCTTTCAAAGAAATGTGCCATTTGGGTAATACAAAATTGGAAGTTTGACAGAGTAGGGTTACATTATGCATATGGATAAGGTTTGCATCTGTATAGTAGCCGTATGAGAATAAGCCAACTTAGCCCCACAAAGGGGATACCCGGTTTCTTCATGGTTCCCTTTAGTAGTTAGTTGGAATGTTATCTTTCGGTTATTAATACTTAATTAGTCTAACCGCATCTCCTGACGCAATTACCGTCCGCAAAGTCCCTGAACGCTAAATAACCTCTATGACCCCAAACGAGTTCACCCAGTGGTTGAATCTGGCTAGAGCTCTCAACCTCATCATTGCTAGTCGCAGAGTGGGCGGCATTTTATATGTCTACACCCCTGGTGGACAGTCCAGACCTTGGGATACTTTTGCCGCTGAGTATCCCCTCGAACGCCTTCAAGCGATGGTTAGTCGCGAGAAGTCTTATACTTCACCTAAACAGTCTCTCTCCTAACGTTTGCATCTCCTTTTTGCCTGATACTCTCTGCATTTGCCACTGTTTAGCTTGACCCCTTCGTTCCGTTCAGCAAGTATCTGCTGCATTGAACAAAGGGGTCTTGATCGCCTTAAGGTGAATCAGAGTTGAATTGAACCTGAGCTTGATCATCACCGTTTGAGGGCTGTGGCGCGACGAGCCATAGCCCTCAAATGGCAATCTTTTGTTGGGGCGATCGCAACCTGCCCCAACAATAACCGCTCATCCAACTCCTAAGAAAACGCAGTTTTCTTGCCTGCTTCCTGAGGAGGTGGGGGTGTGGCACACCCCCACCTCCTCATTGGAGACTCACGTTAATTGAGAGCTATCAGGTTCCAGGTAGTTTTCTTAAATGTTCTGGCAAGTGGGAGCGATCGCCCAACACTTCTAGAAGTGGTCCATGTTCGCCAAACTTGACGATGTTAACAGAGGCGACGAGGGCATTAATGCGATCGCGATACCGCCCCAAATCAATGCCCAACAAGTTACACAAAATAATCCGGATTGTTGCCTTGTGGGAAACGACCAAAACATTGCCAGACGTGAATTTTTCTTCAATTTCAGCAATTACTAATGTTGAGCGGCTGGCGATCTGGACAGCCGTTTCGCCTCCAGTAGGTGGATTCCACGCAGGTTCCGTCATCCACCGAATGTAATCTTCTAGATAGTGCTGCTTGACAAACTCTTGAGTTTGCCCTTCCCACAGGCCATAATTAATCTCCTTTAACCCATCCCGGAGTTGCATTTCCAAACCAATCGCCTCACAGAGAGGTTTGGCAGTAGCGATCGTCCGTTTCATGGGACTGACATAGACGGCATCCCAGGAGAGTGTTTTGTAAGCCTGAGCAAAGGCATCCGCCATTGCAAGACCTTCAGCAGTCAAATCAGGGTCTAACGTGCCACAGTAGCCACCCGTGCGACTATACGTAGTTTCGCCGTGACGGAGAAAATAGATCTTGAGACTCATGGATTCTGCTCACGATGATTAGTTGCTCTTATCATCGCTAGCCTGATGGCTTCTGTAAACACTACTCCCTTGACCTCAGGCTTAAGGACTGCTCACGCCAGTCGCCTTTTTTTACCCATGCTCTGTCAAGAGAGTTTTGAGGGGTCGCAAATCCCTCAAAAACCCCTTAAATTCCAATTTTGATTTGCAGTATACCCCGCAAATCAAAATTAACAAGCCACCAGAGCAGGCTTAATGCCAGCTTTAGTTGGATTTTAGCGAAACAGGTCTAGGAAACCAAATTGTCGCCTTTGCGAAGGATCTCCTTCAAGAACCAGCGGTGTTTCTGATGCACCTGCACAAGGCGAGTGTAGAGGTCAGCAGTGCCAATATCGCCTGCATTTGCTGCGGTATCCGCATCTTGATGCATTTCGTCGATGATTAATTCGTGAGTTGCGATCGCCTCCTCTACCATTTCACGCACATTTAATTCACCCACAGAAGGCTTAACAGTGGCAGTTGGTAAATATTTTTCGGGATCGGCAACGGGTTGGCCATCCAACATCAGGCTGCGCTCAGCCAATTCATCAACGGCAGCAAAGACCTCGCCGCCTTGTTCTTCAAACAACAAATGCAAATCCCGGAAGAGCGGACCATAGGTCATCCAGTGATATTTTTTGTAGTTGAGGTAAGCCACTAAAGCGTTGGCTTGCTGACGGTTGAGCGCTTTCAACAAATCGGTTTTGGGGGATTGGAGGGTAGCAGTCATAGGGTCTCCTTCAAATTTATTCAATCAAAGTGTATGGTTCAGGGAAGGTAAACATTGAGTTTTCTTTTTTCCCTAAGATTACACTCAGGCATCGTTACAGAGAAGCAATTAAGTGAAGTAGGATTTGCGATCGCCACCCAGGATTGACCTCGCTGCTTTACTCTTCCCTATGGAACCCACTTCTAAATCATAATCATTATGACTTTGTTTTGCAACATCTGATATTTAGCGTTTTCAAGACTTACGCAGTTAGAGGATTTGTGGGGCGCTTCGCGCCCCACAAATCCTCTAACTTTCTTGGGTTTTCGCACAAAGTGCGTAAGTCTTAGTTTTATCTAAACTGGCTCTTGAAATACCTGTAGTGCAGGCATTTTACCCGTAATCGAACGCAGAAGCAGGCTGAAAGCCTGCACTACCACTGCGAGTTGCGACTACGCTCAACCCGCTATGTCCGAGGGCTGAGCGTAGCCACTGCGAGTTGCGACTACGCTCAACCCGCTATGTCCGAGGGCTGAGCGTAGCCGAAGCCCGATACTCTACAAAGTGCATCTTCCTAAGTCAGGCGACCATATTCCTCGACCACGACTGCACCGCGATTGTCAAGCGTCTGTAACATGCAACTGCCATCTGTAAAGGCTCTTAAGTAGAAAATTCCTTCAGATCGAACCCCATAAGTTCTGCTGCCATCTGGGTTGCCGACGATGGCAACCGGAGTGGCTCCCCGTAAGCTGGCTTCATTTGGTTTGCGGCCAAAGTTCATCAAGGGTTGTTGTCCCTGCCAGGTAATTTCACCGAAATATTGAGGTGTGGTGCAGGCAACGTTTTGTCCTGCCAGGGAACTGGGATCAATCGGCTGAAGTTGGGTGGTCTGTGTAGGAGCGCCCGTCGGAGCAGGTGTGACTTGAGGAGGGGGAGGAGCCGCTGGAGCATTGGGATCTGGTGTAGCGGGTGCGGGTGTAACGGGTGCAGCCCCAGGAGAGGTGGTCGCTGCTGGACTTTCTGCGGCGACCGTAGGAGATGGTGCGGGATTATTGGCGCGAGGTAAACAGCCGAACAATAATCCCGCACTTAAACTGAGGAGCAAACCCTGTATGGAAAGAATAGTTTTGGAAGTCATAGCCTTGCGCTCATCGAACTTAAAACATTGTGAAACAGTTGCAGGTAGCCTGAAATCTATCCACAGCGTAGCAATACGGTTTGTCCAACGACTTTACCACATCCTATGGTCAAGGTCGCCTCACCTACATCGATACCGTTGATATTTGTAGCCATCTGTACCATGTAGGCGCGATCGCACCACGCACTTTTCCTCTCGAAAAAAATCAGAGCGGTCCAGATCATCTGGTCGGGGAACGTTCACTAACCAGAGATCAAAAGGTCGGGATTGCTCCATCACAACTTGCCGAATGCGCTGGAGGGCTGAGTGTTGATCTGGTTGATCAGCAGCTAGTAAATAGGAAACAGAAGATTGCACCTGCCAGCGGTGTTGCAGTTCCCAGGCAATGCCCATCATTCTCCCGGTTTGACCGTGGGTGTAATGGGCGATCGCCATCAAAGTCGGAATAGACGGCTCCAAAGTTTCATGAATTGTCGCTGCAACTTCATCCGGCAAATGTGGTTTTTGATAAGCCAAATTGTTCGTCACGGCCAGTCCACCCACCAGACTTGCTATCAGGATTAACGCGAGCGTGCTGCGATTATGCTCTGACAGAGTTCTCCATCCTGGAAACGGGAAGCGTGGTCCTTTTTGATACCAACCCCAAGCGAGTCCTGTTGCCAGCAAAACAATCACACCAGGAAAATACACGAAGTTATATCGCAAACTACTAGGCAAATCCATCTGCAATAAATACGTCACAGACAGGATCACAGCGATCGCTCCCAGCACAAAGCCCGCAACCAGTTGGGACATAAATTGGAGATGAGCTTGAGTGGCAAGAATTTTCCAGCCACGCATCAGTTTAGGACATGTCCATAGCACTAACCCCACCAGCCCAATTGCAGACAAGATCTCTACCATTGTTGAATGAGATTGAACCGGCAGCAGGTAGAGCATTGAAACGAGAGCAGCCATCAATTGCAGCATTGGGTCAATCCAGCCCAAACCCGTTTCTTCCCGATATAACCACTGAGTCAAGCCATTTTCTTGCACCCGATTGAGCCAGGGCAGCCAGACCAATATGCCCATCAGGGTGCCGATCGCCGCCATGCCCAACCCTCTCCAGTAGCGGCGGTCAATCAGTTTGTGACCGTGGAACCGTAGCCAGGTGAAACCAATCACAACGAGCGCCTCAGCCGCCAAAGTCAGCAAAAAGAAATAGTGAGTGGCCATACCCAAACCGTTTATCCCAATCCACACAGTAACCAACCTGAGCGATGACGTTGAAGGTGTTTCTGGCGCAAAATTGGCCCGGAGATAGAGCACCAGACAGGAGAGGGAACCGATAATCCACAAGCTGGCGAGGGAGTAGTGACGCGCTTCTTGAGAGAGATAGACCGCAAAGGGAGAAACTGCCATCAAAGCAGCAGAGAGGTGGGCGATCGGCAGGGAGCGAAATGCCAGCCAACTGAAGCCAAACAGGGCGGGAATGGTCAACACTCCCCAGAGGGCAGAGAGCGATCGCGCTGCCCATACCAATGACGCTCCAGTCAGCATGGGAAAAAACTGGAACCATAGGTGATTGAGGACAAAGTAAAGGGGCGGATGATTGCTCTCGGTCAGCAGATGGTGCAAAACATCACTCACCCCTGCTTGCATCCGAGGTTGCAGGGGTTCCAGCAATTGTTCAACCGAGATCACCTGATTCAAAGGAACGGTGCGAAAACTATTGCCCAAACTGAACACCAATGTCGAGAATTCGTCTGTCCACAATGGTTTCAAGGTTAAATAGGCAAACCGCAAACCGATACCCAACGCTATCCAGCCGATGAGTAATCCCAGGTGCAACCCGATTGAATCCTTGGAATCATGGCGATCGTCCACTTTCATTTGCTCTCTCACACTACTTCCTCGCCGTTCACGCTTCCGCAATCATCCGAGAAGCGTGGGGGCTTAGCTGATCTCCTGGAAAACGCTGTCTGTTAACTCAGTCGCATTGACACCAATCAGCAGCGCCAGCGCATCAGATTGGACTGCAATCAGTGTATTATTTCCGCGTTGAGTAATACTCAAATCACTATACTGCAAGCCGTCTATCAATCCCAGGCGATCGCCTTGAAAGTCCAAAATTGTATCCCGTCCAGCCCCAGCTTCTAGAATAAACAGATCTTGTCCCTTGCCTCCACGCAGGCGATCGCTCCCAGCGTTACCTGCCAGCGTATCGCGACCGCTGCCACCATTCAACTGGTCATTGCCGTTGCCACCAACCAGCCAATCATCTCCTGCTCCTCCCATTAATCGGTCTGCCCGTCCTAATCCCATCAACGTATCATTACCAGCCAGCCCTTTTAAGGTTTCTGATCTGACCGTGCCAGCCAATCGATCTGCACCAGCGGTAGCAATCAACACTTGATGACCGAGAAATAAAGGAGAGGTATCTTCAATTTGATAGACCGCACCTGCAAAATAATCAACTACATATAAATTGCCTGCTTCATCCTCGCCAAAAGAAGAGATACCAAAATCTGTATCCGTAAGCAGAACGTTTTCCCATTCTGCTCCCTGCCGTTGTAATCCCCAAATGCGACCACTGATAAAATCACCATAGAGATAAGCCCCTTGTAAATTGGGTTCAGCCTTACCCCGATAGACAAATCCACCCGTTACTGACGAGCCTTGAGAGTGGTCGTACTCAGCAACGGGCCGCGTCAATCCTGGTGTGTTACAGTCACCGTTAAAGCAACTATTACCTTCCAGGATGCGCCAACCGTAATTTTCTCCGCCTGGACTGCCCACGGATTGGAAATTGACTTCCTCAAAGGCATTCTGTCCGACATCGGCAACATACAAATCTCCTGTTAAGCGATCGAAAGAAAAGCGCCAGGGATTACGCAAGCCCGATGCCCAGATTTCATCACGAATGTCGTTTGTAGGATCATTATCAGTCAGAAAAGGATTGCTCGCAGGAATGGCATAAGGGACGATGTCAGTTTCGACATCAATCCGTAACATCTTTCCCAATAGAGCAGCGGGATTTTGAGCATTGTTTTGTGGATCACCAGAAGAACCGCCATCCCCCATGCCGATATAGAGATAACCGTCTGAGCCGAAAGCGATTTGGCCGCCGTTATGATTAGAAAAGGGTTGATCAATTTTGAGAATAATTGCTTCACTATTGGGGTCAGCTCGATTGACATCACTGCTGAGGCGATAGCGACTGATGACTGTATCCCCAGCCAAATCGGTGTAATTCACATAGAAATACCCTTTGGTCGCGTAATCCGGCGGAAAGGCCAGACTCAACAAACCTCTTTCACCGCCACTGCCCACCCGATTGGAAATATTGAGAAAAGGAGTAGCTAGAGTCTGCCCATTCTGAACGATGCGAATCACTCCAGACTGTTCGACCACAAACAGGCGATCGCTGCCATCTCCTGCATGAGTAATGTGCGTGGGATTATTAAATCCTGTCGCTACAGGAATAAAAGCAAGTTGCGCTTCTGTTAATGGTGTTTGCATGGTGTGTTGACATGGGTTTTGGAATAGATCTGAAATTGTCTGAGTGCCTGCATCGTGGTCAACCTGTGAACTGAATCTGATCTTGATTTTATAAGGATTTTCGCCCACTAGCATCAAAATTTTAGATTTTGGATTTTAGATTGAATCCAAAATCCAAAATCTAAAATCCAAAATGAACTAACCAGGCAAACTTAGCTTGGTAAAACACATAGGATACCTGGACGTTCTGATTCTATTCTAAAGCGGGAGAGCGATCGTCCAGATTAATCTTTTTCCTATGCACAAACGATTTGATCTATTGCTATTCTCCTTAAATTTGGGCGATCGCCTCTGCCATTTCTCTCATCAACAGAGTTTGGAACATTCAGGCGATCGCATTTTTCAAATTGAGCGATCGCCACAACGATATTGATAGTTTGAGGATTCTGGTTGCTGATTAAGATTAGAATATATAGCCGTAGCCACGGCGGTTAGGACAAGGACGTTTTTCTGGGGGCGCGAAGCGCCCCCAGAAAAACGTCCTAAGAAAAGTGGCTACAGCTATAGAACGTCAGGCGTTGCTTAAGGGTGATATGTTTTTGAATGTGAAAACAAGAATTTCACATTCAAAAACATACCTGGAATCAGCAACCCCGAACGCCAAATCAGGTGTGTTGTGATAAGCTGAAGAGCGTGAACGCAAAAATCGTATGCAGCCTAAAGTTCTTGACCCAAACGAGTCTTATACCTTTAGCAGATATTTTGATTTGCCCTATGCTCCTCAAGATATTCTGGCAGATTTGGGATGTACCTTAGAACGTACCGATCGCCACGATTTGCCTTATTCAGAAGTTGCCCTAGAGTGGCTGCCTGCCCTAGCTGAGAGCTTGAAGCGACGCTTGAAACGAGTTAATACCACCACAGAGCAAGCCCGACGAGAAGCGCTGATCTTTCCGGTGATTGATCAAATTTGTGATCAACTCAACTATCCCCTTAATATCGAATACGCGCTTAACGTCAGCAATTGGCTGAAAGGATCGCTCGATTACTATATTCCCAGTCCTTACAACCTGTTAATCATTGAAGCCAAGCAATCCGACCTGACGAAAGGATTTACTCAGTTAGCGGTTGAATTGATCGCGCTGAGTGAGTGGGTTAATCAGACAATGCCGATTCTGTATGGCGCAGTTTCTACGGGTGAGATCTGGAAGTTTGGGATGTTTCATCGAGATGCCCGTCAGGTGACTGAATATCTCCCTCTCCATCCCATTCTCCAAGAACTGGAATTCGTCATCCGCACGTTGATCGGGATTTTGCAAGCTGAGCCTGTCGGAGTGTGAGAGGCGATCGCCCAGTGGGAGGAATTGAGGAGGGCGATCGCCGTTAAAGTGTTGGATCGCAAGGTCACTGCTGGGAGTTTGTCACTGCGATCCAGAACTGACGATATGTTTTCCGCACCGATTCATCCAATTCTAGAGTCAAATCCTCTGGCAGTTTCAACGTCCGAATCAACTCTTGCACATCTGCCAAATCCTTTAGCCGATCTGCTGCACTCAGCCCCGATGCTAGCTTTAGCTCAATCAATTTAGTCAATGTGAGCACCTGAATACCATCGCGTTCAACAGCAAAAACCGCAGGATTGGGAAAACTCACCGCTTTTGGCTTTCCATCTCCTGGAAACTCTCCTACTAATAGAGTTTTAACCACAATATTGGTAGTGGTGTCTCGGAACATTCGAGTTGCACCCTGGAAGGCAGGCACAAATCCTCGTCTCAACAGCGATCGGCGAAATTCGTCCAACCTGTCTTGACTTAAAAGTACGTCTATATCTTGGGTTGCTCGGACATAGCCATGCATCACCAGTGCCATACCACCCACAATCGCATAGTCAATTCCAGCCGCAGCAAGATTTCGTGCTAAATTACGAAGCGTTTGATAGACACTACCCTGTTGCATAAAAAACAAATCGAGTTCTTGCCAAACTGCGCTCTGGGGAACGTTTTGCATTATACAATAGCCTACCTTTGCGATCGCCTATTCCATAGCATAATTCAACGCAGCAATGCAGGAAACAAGGAAATACGCGATCGCCCCGTTGGAGGAATTGAGGAGGGCGATCGCTTAGCGCCAGACAATGCTGTTCATGACATCAAAATGAAAATCATACGTCCAGATGGCAACTCTTAACCGCTGAGAAATGGCGGCCGTGGTGGCATCGAACAAAGAACTTGATCATGATTAATTGAAGTATCGCTGAAGCCGCTGCCCTGGGAGGCAGGGGTAACGTGCAAACGTTTCTGGGAGCTAAGATACCCTCTCTCAATCAGAAATGTGTGTAGGGCAGTTTGCAAAACATTAGGGATATCAGTTGGAGTTGGCTGACCTCGGATATAATCAGTAATCGCCTGCACAATGTCATCGGGAAGTTCAGTATTCAAATTCATCATAGGCTACCTGGACGTTCTGATTCTATTCTAAAGCGGGAGAGCGATCGCTTTCCAGATTATTCTTTTTCCTATGACACAAACGATTTGATCTATTGCTACTTTCCTCAAAATCTGACAGTTCCTTCTTCTATTTCTCTTGCAATGGAAAGCCTTCTTTCAGTTTGTCAGAGAAACACGCAGGCGATCGCATTTTTCAAATTGAGCGATCGCCACAACGATATTGATAGTTTCAAGGTGCTGGTTACTGAGATGGAGTGCTAATGGGAGTGCGATCGCCCAGTTAGAGGAATTGAAGAGGGCGATCGCGTTGTATTGTCTTACCTGTTCATGGACTTAGCCGACTGCAAGATCTCGCGTTACATCTGCCCCTTTCAACCGTGCCAGAACTGCGGTCGCCTCAGCCAGTTCCAGGGCTAACCTGGCTCGACACTGGGGCTGTTGTTCTTGCCAAAGTTGCCTAATCAAAGCTGTGATCTGATTTTTGTACACCTCTGAAGATAGTTCTACAGCATCAGAAGTCTGATGACCAAACTGCGGAGGAAGACCCAAAGCCGCCGCCGCTTCTACCTCTTTCATTGCCAACATCGCGGTTGCCTCCGCCAGTTGCAGTGTGCTGTTCATTAACCAGACCGCATTTTCCTGATGCCAATCCTGTTCTAAAAACCTGGCTAAACTAACTACTCGAACCTGACAAGCCCGTAGAGAGCGAGGATCACCGACTTGAATTGACTGACTATTCATCTGCTCTAAACTCCCTTACCTCAACTCTCAAAAGCTGCCGCTCTGGTTCACTGTAGATAAATCTTACGCCCATTACAGCCGTTTGTGGCACAATTTGAACAGTCTGCTGAACTTGAGCAGGATTGACTGAAGGATGAACCGCCACAACCTGATACCTACCAACGGGTAAGTTAAAGAAAAGGACTTCTGCCAAAAATAAATCAACGAGTTGAGTATGCAAAAGAACTCCGTCTTGCAGCAAAAGGATTGTCAGTAATTCCCCCTCAATAGAGGACATGGCAACATTATCCTGATTGCGAATCACCACATACAGATCCGGCACTGTCTTTTCAAGATCTCCTAACTTAGCAGGTGAATCTTAGTTTACCTGGGTTATGAAATGATTGAGCGATCGCCCTTCCCAATTCCTTTAGAAGGGCGATCGCGAGAAGTCTCAATAGAGTGCGATCGCTCAGTTGGAGGAATTGAGAAGGGCGATCGCTTACGGCAGTTGAATTATTGGTAGTGCCCTGAAGGGCAGGATAAGATAGAAAGAGGTGCGGAAGAAAGTTTGAGCAGGAGTAGACTGTTTATGGAAACGCCTCAATGTCCGAGTTGTAATTCACAAGAAATTCGTCGCAACGGTCAATCTCGTCATGGTAAACAGAATTACAAATGTCGCGATTGTGGTCGTCAGTTTGTCCTTGACCCGATGTGGAAAGCGATCACCCCTGAGCAATACGGTTTAATTGAGCGGATGTTGCTTGAGCGGATCTCTTTAGCTGGAATTGCGCGAGTGCTACAAATTTCTGAAGATACGGTGCAACGATACGTCAATGCCAAAACAGAAGATGTGCCCCAGCAAGTCGAGGTCAGTGCCAAACCAAAAAAGCGATTGACAGTGCAAATGGATGAGTTGTGGTCGTTTGTCGATGACAAAGGCAACGAACAGTGGGTTTGGCTCGCGATCGACACTCAAACGCGAGAGATTGTTGGGGTCCAGGTGGGAGACCGGAGTGCGGTGTCGGCTCAAGCGTTGTGGGACTCGATGCCACCTGTGTATCGGCAATGTGCGGTGATTTACACTGACCATTGGAGTGCTTATGGTGCAGTGCTACCCAAGAAACGGCATCGCAGGGTTGATAAAGACAGTGGGTTGACCAGTTATATCGAACGATTCAACTGTACCTTGAGACAACGGGTGTCCCGGTTGGTGAGAAAGTGTTTGTCGTTCTCGAAAAAGTTAGACAACCACATTGCAGCCATTTGGAATTTTGTCCATCACTACAATGCGACACGACGACGCAAGCTAGGTCTTGCTTAATGCCAGGCTATTTCCTTCAACCTTTCCTTCAGGGCACTACCAACAAAACTTTACCCGACATCAGAGAAAGCATAAGATGTTAAGGAGATAGAATAGTACGCAAGTAATACCATTAAGTCTGATCCGCCATGATCACAACTACCTCATTGATGACCCTGGAGGATTATCTCGACTATGACGACGGTAGCGAAACCCGTTATGAGTTAGTTGCAGGAGTTTTAGTCGAGATGCCTACAGAAAGCGATTTGAATAATCTCATTGCTATCATGTTGATGTTTGCTTTTGGGCAATTTGTTTCTCCTAAATTGCTTCGCCATAAAGATACTGAAATTGTCGTCACGGGTTCACGGGCAACAGTGCGACTGCCAGACTTAATCGTGCTTACTGAAGCGGGCGCTGAGGCGCTGCATGGAGCCAAACGCAGCTTGATTACTGCTGATATGCCGCCGCCTGCGCTGATTGTAGAAGTCGTGTCTCCTGGAACGACGAGCCAGGAACGCGACTATCGGTATAAGCGTTCTGAATATGCTGCACGGGGCATTGCTGAATATTGGATTGTCGATCCTCAACTGGCACAGGTGACTGTGCTCACCCTCGTGGCTGGATTCTATGAGGAAGCGGTTTTCAAGGGGGGCGATCGCCTCACCTCTACTCTGTTACCCACCCTGGAACTGACTGCTGCTCAGATCTTACAAGCAGGGATTTAACTTGTTATTAAAGCTTCCAACTTGGTAATCATGTGAGTTTGAAAACCCGTTCATCGAATTATGGCTTTGGCAACCAAGCTGGAGCTTGGGGAAGATGCGCTCCCAAGCTGGAGCTTGGGAGCGAGAGGAAGCTGGGAGAAGGGGAGCAAGAGCGGCTCTGCAACTCGTTACCAAGCTCCAGCTTGGTAACGCTACCTGGGAAGCTCTAGCTTCCCAGCAATGGTTTGAGTCGCCAAGCGGGAGCTTGGGGAAATGCGCTCCCAAGCTGGAGCTTGGGAGCGAGAGGAAGCTGGAGCTTGGGAGCGACAGGCATGTATGATTAGAATCGCAAAGATCAAGCCATAATGGTCAATTCAATATTCATTCAAATTGACCACCTTACTTGTGTAGCAGGTGCGATCGAGGTTCGCAACTCGTATTCCATGACCAGCGATTTCAGTAAATTCTTATCCTTTGATCCACCGCCTCACCGTCCGGCTCCTCAACCCGGTGAAATCTGGCAGGTGCAGCGATCGCAGAGTCCTCTCACGGTTGCTGAAGTAGAACTAGCCAGTTTGTATTCCGAAGCGGCCCAGCGATTTCTGCGGGGAGACTTTCCGGCTCATTACGTGATGATCGTCAGAGTGTTAGGGCCGGAAGATGGGATCATTGATCCAGAGGGCAGATGGCAACCGTTGATTGGCATGGTGCTGTCCGAGGATATCACCGCTTTGAGTGACATAGACGTGTTGATTCCGACAGTTGTATCGGGTCTGAACCACGACTTGCTGGCGGAAACCTGGCATGTTCTACCCATGCTGGGGTTAATCTGCAAGGAGCAGTTGGGCATCGTCTGTCTAGAGTAATTTATAATGGGTTAATGACGATTGGCGATGCTGATCATGGGATGGTAACGGAACCATTATCACCATCAGCGATCGCCGCTCTGGGATTGACAATTGCACCCCCTCTAACA
>Ga0224722_1000429_pt1 | contig 24363 bp, 22 predicted proteins | sample Balambano_FR1_Me_FD_161646 | JGI IMG/M metagenome (GOLD analysis project Ga0224722, IMG submission 161646) | Freshwater sediment microbial communities from Lake Towuti, South Sulawesi, Indonesia - Balambano_FR1_MetaG | ecosystem: Environmental > Aquatic > Freshwater > Lake > Sediment | place... | reverse complement strand
TGCAAACCCTCAGCAATGGCGGCGACATTACCTTCAACACGATCGACACCAGCGGGGATGACTCGTTTAGTGGCGATGTGGATGGTGGCAATGTCAATATTCTGGCCCGGGGACGAGTGCGCGGCTTGGGGACAAACCAGGTGGGGGCCAGCATCTTTACGATCGGTGTGCTTGACGGGCAAGACGGAATTGTGCAAATTCAGCATGATGGTGGCCCGACAAACCAGTCGTTTGTGGTTGGCGGTGGGCCTGGAGTGACGAACGGCACAGCGGGCAGCATCATCGCGGATAGCAACCTGATTGGTGCGACCGAAATTGTGACGAATCAAACTTTCCCCTTTCCCACCAGTCCTTTTTCTACCCCTGCTGGCCGCATCAACATCACTTTTCTCAATGACACACCGACCATCAGCACCGTCGAAGCCTTGCCAGCAACCCCCCTGAATCAACCTGTAAATCTTACGGTGGCGGCATTGAACCTGGTCACGGCTGATGCGAATGCGGATAATCCGTTGTTTGTGCGGGTTTCTTCGATCGCCCCTGGTGCCATTTTGCGGGTGAATGGAGTGGATGCGAGCGTGGGCACCCTGATTCCGACGGATGCCACTATACAGTATGTGCCACCACCTGGATTTGTCGGAACGCTGGCCGCAGCCTTTGCCCTCACCGTAGATGATGTGATTTCGGTATCTTTGCCCCGCTCAATTTCTCTGACCGTTACCGAAGCACCAATTGAGCCAACGCCGCCGATCGTCATCGATCAACCTTGTAATTTGACGAGTTGCAATTCCACGCCATCCTTCCCGTCTCCCAATCTACCCATAACCAATAATGTGCTGATTCCAACTCCACCGGAGGAGAAGTTTACAAACGCCTTTACGGCCTACTTGGGCATTCCAGAACCAAAACCAACCTCGATCGACGAGCAACGCAATATCCTCCAACAAATTGAACGGGATACGGGCATTCGACCAGCATTTATCTATGTCAGCTTTGTGCCGGCATCATTAAAACCCGCAGAAGTGGCTGGCTTGGTGGCGGGTGCAGAAGCCTCCGGCGCGATCGCCGAACGTCCAGACGACCAGTTAGAAGTGTTGGTTGTGACCGCTCGTGGTAGCGTACTCCGGCAGCGCATCCCTCAGGCGACGCGCGCGGTTGTCATGAAACTGGCCAATGAGTTTCGCTTTGAAGTGGCAGACCCACGCAAAACTCGTTCTACCCAGTACCTGGCAATGGCACAACAATTCCACCGCTGGCTGATTGCTCCCATGCAGCAGGAGTTAAACCTGCGTCAGATCAATAATCTGGTGTTTTTGATGGATACGGGCTTGCGATCGCTGCCCGTCGCCGCGCTCCATAACGGTCAACAGTTTTTAGTGGAGCAATACAGCATTGGCCTCATGCCCAGCATCAGTCTCAGTGATACCCGCTATGAAAACATCCGAGATGCCCAACTGCTGAGCCTCGGCATTTACGAAAGTACCCAGGGACAACCGCCGCTGCCTTCTGTGCAGGTAGAAGTGGCCACCCTGGTGAATGAATTGTGGTCGGGTCGAGCTTTTTTAAATCAAGCCGCCACCCTTTCCACCTTAAAAACAGCGCGCCAGGAGCGGCCTTACGGTATTATTCACTTGGCTACCCACGCCGATTTCCTGCCTGGCAGTATTGACCAATCTTTTATCCAACTCTGGGATGAACAATTGCGCCTACCACAGGTGCGGCAACTGGGTTGGAACGAACCCCAAGTGCAATTGCTGGTACTAAGTGCCTGCTCAACGGCTCTGGGCGATCGGGAAGCCGAACTGGGCTTTGGTGGGTTGGCAGTGCAATCGGGCGTGAAGTCAGCCTTAGCCAGTTTGTGGGCAGTCAACGATGCGGCGACGGCGGCATTAATCACCCGCTTTTACAAAGATCTGCAAACCGCACCCATCAAAGCGGAAGCACTACGGCAAACACAGCAAGCGATGATTCAGGGGCAAGTGTTTGTCAAAGATAACCAAATTCAAGGAGTTGAGAGTGAGGGAATTCCCCTGCCGGAAAATGTTTTAATTCGGGATGAAAAACTGTCCCATCCTTACTACTGGTCATCCTTCACGATGATTGGCAGTCCCTGGTAAATCGGGTTGCTCAATCTGAATGGAAACTTTGGCAGGCCCGTATTGCTGAATGATTAATCGTTCCAACCGCTGGACGATCGCAGGGGCCACGGCACCACATTCAGGATGCAGAATCAATCGCAGTTCTACCTGCACCATGCGGCCTACCATGCCCCGGGTGTGAATGTGGTAACAGTGCAACACGCCTTCGACACGGCGAGCGGTTTTGGCAATGGCTTCAGGGGCGATCGCCACCTGCCGCATCATGGATGGTAGCTGCCAGTTCACAATCCGCCATACATTTAACGCGGCTACTAGCAGCACCAATCCGGCTAGTATTGGATCAAGCCACACAAAACCAAATTCGACCGCCATCAGCCCGGCCACCACCACCACCATTAACCCAGCATCTTGCAAGACCTGACTGAAGCTAAAACGCAGCATGGAATTTTCTTGCAGTTGCGCCTGGTAACGCCCAACTATACTGAATCCTAGACTAAGAACAGTTGCCCCTGCTAACAACTGCAACACGGATGAGTTGAGTTGAACAGTAGTCGCATCCGTTCGATCCAGGAACCCGATTTGCTCCGCTGCAATCCCTACTAAAAAACAATAGGCTGCCCCCAAAAAGCCGACCAGCAGCAAGGTGAGGCTAGATTCCAAACGAGTATGTCCCCAGGTTTCCCGTTTGGTTGCAGTTGAGACTGATAGCGCTAAGACACTCAACAACAGGCTAAAGCTGGTGACAAGAGTATGAATAGCGGTGGAGGCTAAGCTGAGCGATCGGGTGGCCCACCCCACCCAGACTTTGACCGCCAACAGCAGCAACATCAGCCATAGCCCGCTCAACAAAATTCGATGATTGGCCCATCGGCGCCCTCGTGATTCTGTCGCTGTTTCTGCCACCATCGCGTCTACTGCCCTCATCACCTAACATGGAGTCGGCCCAAAGCTCTTCACCATTATCATTAGCAATGCTGAGTTTGAAAAAAAATTATTAGCGTCAGCGGTTCTTATGGATGAATCGTCTAGGTGAGGTTACCGTTTTGGCTGCATTGCCATTCATTCAAGGCAAAATATCGAGACAATTCTTGCTAAGGCGACATAGTGAGATGGTAGTTTAATGTCAGTAAGCGGTTCTTTGTATGCTCGATGAGCTTCTCGGAGGTTGATGATGTATCAAGATACGATCGCTCAGGAGATTCACCGAATCCGTGAGGAATAGGCAAAGTCCTTCCACTACGATTTGGATACAATCTTTACAGACCTACGCAAGAAAGAAGCTGAAAGCGGTAGAGAAATCGTCAATTTCTCGGGGAAGCGCGATCGCACAACACCTAGGAGTGGACGGGCGTAATCAACTGCATTTTTTGTGGGATGTGCATCTTGCCCATCTGGGCGGATGGAACGCCCACCCCACAAGCTATTCAATCCACAAGACTTGAGGTATTCGTAAGTGAGGATATTGTGAGCGATCGTATGTTTTTGAATCGACGCGAGTTTTTAGTTGGGTTGGGAGCGATGACGGCTGGAGTTGTTTCCTGTCAGGCGCAAACCTCTAATCAGCCCGAATCAGCCACCAGCCCAACGCCGACTAGCACTCCTGTGACTCTTTATGGTGCAGGTGCGACCTTTCCTTACTATCTCTACCAGCGATGGTTTGCCGAATATAACCGCCTGCATCCGCATGTGCAAATCAGTTATCAACCGGTGGGGAGCGCGGCTGGAATTCAACAATTTATTTCAGGCACATTGGATTTTGGTGCCAGTGAAGTAACTCCCACAGATGCTGATGTGGCCAAAGTGAAGCGAGGCGCAGTATTTGTGCCAACAGCGGCGGGAGGCATTGCAGTCGTGTACAACCTGCCGAACATCAAAAGTGGATTGAAGCTATCTCGCAAAGTTTTACCGGCTATCTTCTTGGGTAAAATCACGAATTGGAATGATCCAGCGATCGCCTCGCTTAACCCCGATTTGGCCCTACCTGACTTGCCCATTGTGCCTGTTCACCGCTCTGATGGTAGTGGGACTACAGCCGCATTTACAGCTCACCTCAGCGCCATTAACCCGGAATGGAAAGATGCCGTTGGCAGTGGATTGAGTGTGCAATGGCCAGCGGGAACAGGCATTAAAGATAATGCTGGAATTGCAGCTCAAATTCAACAAGGCATTGGCACGATCGGGTATGTAGAATATGCTTTTGCCAAACAACTAGAACTCGCGATCGCCTCGCTCCAGAACAAAGCAAACGAGTACGTCAGCCTAACGGAAGCATCCGTAACAAATGCGCTTGCTAGTATCCAACTTTCAGATGACTTGCGTGGTTCTGTGCCCGATCCAGATATCGCTGGCGCCTATCCGATCGTGACCTATAGTTGGCTGCTGGCCTACGATGAGTATCCTGATCCCAACAAAGCCCAAACACTTAAAGATATGTTCAAATGGGGACTCAGTGAAGGGCAAAAATTTGCCTCAGAACTTGGTTACGTTCCACTCCCTGCTGAAATCATTACTAAATCTCAAGCTGCACTTAGTCAAATTACAGCCTAGAACTTAAATTTGGGTAAGCTTAGTTGCTGCAATTAACTCTAAAGCTGCATCGATAACCGATTCCACTGGAATATCCAGACACTCTAACTTGTAGGGGCAGGTAAATGCATAGCACGGACTACATACAGTTGGACGACGTAGCAAGCGAGAAGGACTGTAGCGAGGCTGCCATTGACATTCTTGCTCGGTTCCAGCAAATAACACAACATTCGGTGTATTAGTAGCATCCGCAATGTGCATTGTCGAGGTGTTGTTCGTCAAAACCAGTTGAGCCTGGGCGACCAGTGCAACCAATTCGGCCAGTGTGGTTTTCCCAATCAGGTCGATCGCTCGTTCCGCCAGAATTTCTAACAAATGAGCAGCGCGATCGCGGTCTTTTTCCACTCCTGTGACCACAACCTTCCAGCCAGTCATGTCGCTGAGTTGCCGAGCTGCCTTAGCAAATCGCTCTGGGTCATAATTGCGGGACTGGCAACTGGTCCAAGGATTCAGCAACAGATAGGGCTGCAGCCGAGGAAAGTTCAGGGAGGGAACGTCCAGGGTGAGGCGGCGATCGCGCACCTGAAACCCTAACCATTCGATTAACCGTAAATTGCGCTCGACTTGGTGCATCGTATCCAGTGCAGGCGGAACAGCATGAGTCAAGCTCCAGTCTTGTTCTTTCGACTCTCCCAATCGCAGTGGAATGTCGGCCAAAGCACAAATCAATGCCGCTGGATGGGGACTTTGGGCAAAACTGGTGAACACGATCGCGGCATCAAATTGTCTCTGTTTAAGTGTTTCAATGAGTTCCCATTCTCGAGCTGGGTCAAACTCCAACCGTCCCAAATCCTGCCACAGTACCCGCCACGGCAACACCTCATCCACTGCTGGCAACAATGGCGCGGTCAATGCTCCAGCCGGACTCGCCATTAGGGTAATTTTGGCCTGAGGCAAGTTTTCTTTGAGGCTGCGTAATGCTGGGCTGGTCATGATCACATCACCAATATTATCCAACCGCATGACTAACACATTTCGCGCATCTGCCCAGGTTGGCTCTTGCACAGGTGAAAGAGCGGGCCACAAAATATTCTTTCGGGTGTCTGTATTTCCTCCCTCTGCCCTCTGCCTGCTACCCTCTGCCTTCAACAACTGTGTTGCTGCTTCAAACACGTCATCTGGAGTAATATCGTCCAGGCACGATCGCCACTCGTAAGGGCACTGGCCACTGTACCAGCAGAATTGTTCAGTGAAGTTGTGAATTTTACGTTCAGGACAGGTCGGAAATCCTTGGAAATTGATGTGGGGTGATGGTTGGCCATAACGCCCTTGCCAGGACGGTCCAAACAACGTGATGGTGAGAGTGTTAAGTGCTGCGGCAATACGGGCTAGTCCTGTATCAACGGCGATCGTCAAGTCTGCTTCTGCCAAGAGTGCAGCCAGATTTCGTAATGATTGTGCCGGTAAAACTTGAGCATTTTTGCCAATTCCTTGCGCAATTTGATCAGCTTCTATTGAAGCGGAACTGGACGGAATTAAAATTGTTGCTTGATATTGTTGAGCTAATCTTTTTCCTAAGGTTATGAAGTGAGTAACTGACCATTTTTTAATCCTCATTCCTGCATCAGGAATTAAAAATATCAGAGGTCGAAAAGTTGCACCCAAAAATTGTTGAGCATAGTGATGTTCATGAATTGTTAAATGAAGACTAAATAAGTCTTGATGAAATTCTTCAATCTTAATCAAGTCATGACTCTGCAAAATCTTCAGGAAGCGATCGCCAACTCGCTCATTGGGTGGAGGAGATTCCCACAGATTGGTAACAATGTATTTGGCGTTTGAGTGAGCGATCGTCTCGGCAATCCCATCATAATTAGTATCCGATACGATTAAGTCAAAGGGTGTTTGGTGGAGTAGTTCCATAAGTGATTTGCGGGGAGAGCGACGATCGGCGTTCACAACCTGATGAACCATGGGATCGAACTCCAGTAAGCTACTACCGGGAGCAAAGGTGAGGACGGTGACTTTTGCCTGGGGATGCGATCGAGCCAATGCATGAATGGCGGGGAGGGCAATCACAACATCGCCAATGCCACCCAATAGTTCCACAAAAAGAATGGTTTGAATGTCATTCAGCATAAGCTAAAGCGGCAGTAGTTGGGGGGCATCTATGCTGCGATCGTGGATGGTGGTGGGCAATTCTTGATGATAGACTCCCGATGGCATGACCCCACAGCCACCGTATTTCGCCATAACTCGCAATTGCGTTAACACATCTTCACCACAATGGTTGGGCGGTAAGTCTTGCCAGAAACTAAATCCACCCACCGATCGCAACTTGGCCGTATCGTATAACACGCAACCACCCACCCACGCGATTTTGTAGGGTTTAGAATGGGTAGGATGAATTTGCAGTCGTTCCTGAACATGGTACAGATTTGCCGCGTTGTGCAATTTGTAGCGATCCCAGGCTGGTGTACCTGACTGCACCGTTTCTGGCTCTACGTGCCCCGGCCAAAACTCCACCTGTTGTTGCTGGGGACGCACATCCGCTCGAAAACTCAACCCAATCACCGCAGACCCAACAAAGCCACAGTTTTGCTGTTGTATCACAGTCATCAGGCTAGCGATCGTCCACGGTTCCAAAATCAAATCATCATCCAGGTAAAGGATGTAAGGTGCTGTTGCTTGTTCCAGCAAGAATTGTCGATGTTCAGCAATGCCACGACGAGGGAGATGTTTGTGAGGCTCAACTGAGTTATTGTGAGCGTTCAACACCCGAATTGCAGCTTGCACCTCTCCGCGCAAAAAAGGACTGTCATCCTCGGTTTGATCAGAAACGATAACTCGAAAATCCCGAAAAGTTTGGGCACATAGGCTGGTAAGGGTCACTGCTAATGCAGCTGGGCGACAATAGGTTGGAATTAAGATATCGAGGATAGCCATAGAAAGTAACCTAATTAGACACAGGAGTAATTAATTGAAGTAGATGTAACAGATGAAGAATTTAATAGCTCTAGCACTGCATCTACAACACTTTCAGGCGAAACGAGTCGTAAACAATGATGATGTCCTTCTGGACAAATGCTCTTGTAACAAATTCGACAAGGTACATCATGAAACAAAACTCGATTTGGTACTCCCCAAGGAGTATGTTGTGGATTTGTTAAGGCATATAAATCGACAATGGGTGTACCTAGGGCGGCGGCAATATGAACCGGCCCTGTATTGTTGGAAATCAGTAAAGGAGCCAGTTGTAGCAGGGCAGCCAATTCTTCTAACGTCAGACGATCGACCAGGGAGAAAGACGGCAACTCCATTGCTGAGCGAATTGACTCGACTAATTCCTGCTCTGGTTGAGTTCCCGTAAAAACAACCTGAATTCCCAGTTGAACCAGTTGTCGTGCCACGATCGCAAAATGTTCTGGCGGATAACGCCGTGAAGGAGCGGTTGCGCCAGCATGAATCACCACCCAGCGATGCTCACAGTCTACCCTCAGTGCATCTAACTTGGCTCGAACTCTTACCATTGCGGCATCTGGAAGTTGAAGTACCATGCGATCGCCCTCCGTGTCACAGCCGACACTGGCAACTAAATCTAACTGACGACGAACTTCATGGCGGGTAAACTGCTCTGGTTCTGGGTCTTTGAGCCAATCGGTCAGGAGTTGGTAAGGATTTTCATGACAATGAGCCAACCGCAGCGGTATCCCAGCCAGATAACACAAAAATGCTGAGGGTAGAGGATTTTGGCTGTATACCGTAAAAATGACGGCGGCATCAAAGTTTGCTTGTCGCAACTGCTCGATCATGGCAAATTCAGGATCGCTATTCAGCCGTGGAGCTGTGGCTTTGAGCCAGGGTGAGTCATACACAATAAGGTTATCTAGTATTGGAATCAAGGGTGCGATCGCCGCACCAGCGGAAGAGGTCATCAAAGTAATGCGACGGTTGGGGTGGGCGACCTTCAATGCAGCGATCGCAGGTGTTGTCATAATCACATCGCCAATGGTATCAAGGCGAATGCAAAGAATATTTTTAGCCGTTTCCCAGTTTGTCATAGGTTTGTTATTCAGTAAGCGTAAAGTATTTGAATAAGGATTAACTAGTGAGTGATAGAGTAACTATTTAACTATTTTCCGCATAGGGATGGATCAACTTTTCGTCTCAATTCATGGGCTGTGCAAGTGGTGGTTCCAGGTTGAGTGACAACGATCGCCGCCGCCGCCGTTGCAAGTTGGGCCGCGGTTAATGTTGGGGCATCTGCTGCCAAAGCCAGAGTCAGGGTACTGACAAAGGTATCCCCAGCTCCAGATGTGTGATGGGTGGGGGCCGGTAGGGTTGGCAGATGAAACGGTGAATGATTTTTTTCAACCATCAAAACTCCGTCTCGATCGAGGGTAACGGCGACTCGGTTGGCTCCGGTCAGATGGAGAAGTTTGTCTTGATGCGGCAAGAGTTGGGCAACGCGATCACCAGCTTGTTGAGGCAATTGCAGCAGTTGGAGCGTTTCCAAGTAATTTGGTTTCACCGCTGATGCTCCTATGAACTGATAGAGAGAAAGTTTTTTGGCATCAACAACTAAAGTCTTTTGATAGTCTTTCTGCAAATCTGCCAAGGTTTGAATTATTTTTGGTGTCATTACTCCATAGCCATAATCTGAAATAATAATTGCATCACAAACAGGAACCAAATCAAATAAAGAACAAATGAGTTTGGTTTCAGTTTCTTGCGATAAAACGGCTGTACTTCCCTGATCCAGGCGCAGGAGTAAATGAGAATTAGCTACCACACGCTGTTTCACCAGAGTTGATCGCTCGGTGGTAACAACTAATCCCTCTGTTTGAATAGAATGCTGCTTTAACGCAGCTTGCAGGTGATCATAACTCTCGTCTTGCCCTACCACAGACAGCAAAAAGGGGTTTACTCCTAAGCGGCTGACGTTTGCTGCAACATTTGCCGCCCCGCCGGGAAAGTCTACCTGTTCTGCAATGGCCACAACTGGAACGGGCGCTTCCTGACATAGGCGATCGGCCTTACCGTGGAGGTAACAGTCCAACATCACGTCACCAATGACTAATACCTTGAACGATTGCCAGCTATCGATAAATTGAGATGCGATATTTTCTGCTGAGTTGGGCGTATGGTAAAAACCCGGTCGAGCATTGGCAGGGGGTTGATCCACGGCCAAGATCACCTCGGCGGCCTCAGCCAAATTGCTAACTAAATGATGGGGCAACCGCGTCGGTGACAGTTTCCACTCAGTTTCATTGCCGTTATTTAGCAAAATCGTCTGACAGTTGGCCGCCCGTCCAGCTTCCACATCATGTAAAATATCACCTACAAACCAGGATTGAGTTAAGTCGATATCATGATCATGCGCTGCTCGGAGTAATAAACCTGGCTGTGGTTTGCGACAATCACACGCGATCGCATACTGTTTCACAATTCCATCAGGATGATGTGGACAGTAATAAAATCCAGACAAAGCGACACCAACTTGCTTAAACAAGTGATGTAATCGTTGCTCAACTGCATCTAAGGCTGACTCAGAGAAAAACTGATGAGCGACTCCCGCTTGATTGGTAATCACAATCAGCAAATATCCAGCTTGATGGAGTTTTTGCAAAGCCTGAGTTACTTCCAAGCTGAGCTGAATGCGATCGGGATCAACGTTGTAAGGAATATCCTCAATCAACGTCCCATCTTTGTCTAAGAAAACAGCTTTACAACTCATGCATTTACTCTGATTAAGGCCAGGAGGTTTCACGCATCGGCAAGACTGTAACTTCTGGAATGACAATGCCATCGGGTTGCAGCAGAACAAACCGAATTGTTTCGGCGACATTCCGTGGGTCTTGTAAGTTTTCTAATGGTGTATCTGGAAAGCGCTCCAGAATGAAGGGGGTTTGCATGCCACCTGCGACGATCGCTGTCACTTTAACGTTACAGGGACGAGCTTCCACATGGAGGGCGTGATTTAACCCCATTAATCCCCATTTGCTGGCATGATAGGCTGAGGCATTGGCCCAGGCTCGTTTTGATGCAGTGGAGGCAATGTTAATAATGTGTCCGCTGCCTTGCTGTTTCATCAACGGTAGAATCAACTTTGCCAGAATGAAAGGGCCGCGTAAATTCACATTCAGGACGCGATCGATGTCAGCAATGCTCAACTCCTCCACTGGCAATGTGACATCCGTCCCGGCGTTATTTACCAAAATATCGATCCGCCCAAATTGACGCATGACCTCTCGAATGACGTTTTCAATCTGGCTAGCTTGAGTTACATCCAGAGGTACCGCGATCGCCTCCAATCCTTTTTCCTGCAAAGTTTTCGCTATTTTCTCAGCCTGTCCTAGTTGAATATCGGCAATGATCGTCATCACGCCTGCTTCTGCCAAAGTTTCGCAAATTGCTGCGCCTAACCCCTGACCGCCGCCAGTCACTATCGCAACTTTGTCTCGTAGTGTATTCATGAATGGTGACTCCTGTTGGAATGGTAATGGTGAAAAAATTAGTAGGTAGCCGAAGCATCGGGTGCCATCATTTTGGGGAATGGAAGCAGCGCTTGAGTGGGATCAGGCAAGTTGGATTCCCAATGATCTGCGTTTTCGGTGAGATGAGAATTTGTCGTGAGCAACTGATCTTCGATTAATTCACAAAGTAAATGAATAATCAGAATTTGTACTTCTTGAATGCGTTGTGTTTCAAATGCTGGAACCACAAGAGAAATATCTGCTTTTGCACTTAGTTCTCCACCGTCTCCGCCTAATAAAGCGATCGTCGTTAAATTCAATCGCTTTGCCGCCTCAAAAGCATGAATCACATTGCGCGATCGCCCACTGGTGCTAATACCAATCAGCAAATCATGGGGACGGGCAAAGGTTTCTACCTGGCGGGCAAAAATCGCATCATAGCTAACATCATTTGCCCAAGCCGTGAGAAATGCCGTGTCTGCCGTGAGTGCCATTGCAGGTAAGCCAGCCCGGTGGGGACAACAAAATCGGCCCACTAACTCTGCGGCAAAATGTTGGGCATCCGCTGCACTACCGCCATTGCCACAAATCAGCAACTTGCCACCTCGGGAAAAACAGGTACTCATGGCTTGAGATGCAGTTTGAATTGCTGGATACAACCGTTGCTGTGACTGCTTTACCGCACTGAGGATCGATTCGAAGCCATGATCCAGAATGGCAAGTTGGGTGGCTTCCATGCTAGCAAGTTGGTGAATTCCGCTCAGCACTTCTTCATACACCGCTGCCACCGCACTGGTCACTTTCTGCCAGGTAAAATGCTCCAAACTGCGACGAATGGCCTGCCGCCCGAACAAACTCATCAGTTGGGGGTGATTCAGCAAATGAGCTAACCGCTCTGCTAAAATTTCCGGCTCATGGGGCGGCACCAGATACCCTGTTTCTCCATCTTTCACAGTGAATTTTACGCCCCCCACGTCTGCGCCAATGACTGGAGTGCCGCAGGCCATCGCTTCGATCGGAGTGATTCCAAATGGTTCGTACCACGGCGTTGTGACAAAGACATCCGCAGCACTGTAGTAGTACTTTAGAATCTCTCGTCCTTTGCGCCCCACAAATGTGACTTGGGCTGCAACACCCAGTTCTTCGGCGATCGCCTGCAAGCGTCCAATTTCTGGCGTAAGTTGAACATCAGGCGACTCTGATTCCCCGCCCACAATCAACAATCGGGCTGCCTGCAAACCATTCTTCTGCAAATAGGCGAATGCTCGAAGCACATTGTCAACCCCTTTACGGGGCACCATCCGCCCCAACTGTAAGATGATCGGCTCATCTGGTGGCAAACCTAACGTTAATCGAGCGCGAATTTTACCGATCGCCCAAAACTCAGTGGGATCGAAGCCGCAGGGAATAATCCTGATGCGTTCTGAGTTCGCCTGATACAAACGTAGCAAATCGTCCCGATCTTGGGGACACTCGGCAATGATGCGATCGGCTTCCTGCACAACCCGATCTTCAATCGCAAATCGTTCGTCCGGGAAGTGATCTGCGGTTCCTTGATGCAGTCGGCGTACTCGTCCTAAGGCATGAAATGTCACGACAAAGGGAATTCCCAGCGATCGTTTCACATTGGCCGCTACCAAAGCCGACATCCAAAAATTTGCATGAATTAAATCGTAAGCAACTTGAGTGCGACACCAATGAATAACAAAGGTCGTGAACTCTTCCATGTACGGTAATAAACTTTCTTTGGGGATCGAAACCATCGGTCCTGCTGGCACATGAATGACGCGGACTCCTTGCTGCCAATCCACCACTTCTGGTAAATCCTTGGAATCTCGTCGCGTAAACACATCCACGTCATATCCGATCGCGGCGAGGTGTTTAGCCAGTTGCCCCACGTAAACATTCTGCCCACCACTATCAACACCGCCAAAAATACCGAGCGGGGTTGCATGTTCACTAATTAAGGCAATTCGTTTAGTCATGAGATAAGCACTATGGTTGAAAGTGAAGAGTTGACAGGCTGGACTGAGATCGTTGCGTTACTTGCTCAAATACATCACTCCAGTTTTGGCTAAAACGCTGGATACTAAACCGCGATCGCGCATACTCGCGCACATTTTTACTCAGTCGATTGGCTAGAGCAGAGTCGGCGATTAGTTCTTGCATGTAATGAACTAATTGATGAATATCGGTATGGATATATCCTGTGACATCATTCGTAATCACCGTTGTGAGTTCAGTGGTTGCCAGCCCAACGATCGGCAAACCAACCATCATCGCCTCACAAACAGCTAATCCCAGGCTCGTGTAGCGCACCGGATGAAAGAAGAATCGATAATGCGCTGCAAATCCAGGTAGAAGAGAGTGATGCACTTCCCCTAAACCCTGTAATGATTCGGCATCCATCCCCACTAAATCTAGAGGAATCGATCGCCGCACTTGCTCAAAAATATCTGCACCTAGCCGTCTACCCCGCTTGCGCAAGCCATTGGCCACTACAAGCCCTCGTGAAATATCGCCCTGATATTGAATGATTTCTGGTACTACTACGCCATGTTCAATCACACACGTTGGAGTACGGCCACAATCCCACATTAATTGATTAAAGTGCGTGACATGCACAAGCAATACGTCAGGATCATCCACAATATGACGAGTATTAGTGGGATGCTCTTGGGGGGGATCGTGTTCCAGATAAATTCGCGGCAGTTGTCGTTGGGCTTCAGACAAAATTTCGTATTGATCCTGCAAATAGTTCCGCCGCGATTGAAACAAAACGCAATCAAAATGGTGATTTCGCACGTCTTTAGCGTTAATATCATGCACATTATCGCCCCAAGCAAATCCCTCCAGCTTCCCACCATAGCCTTCAGGTTTGCCGGGTTTGACAGGCAAGTAAAACTCGTGGGGTGTTTGAGTCAGATAATACAGGTAACTGCCGTGAATGTGCCAGGTGAGAATGCGTAAGCCCATAAGCATCAAGCTCGCTAAGGTGGAATCGGATTGTTAGACAATCGTCAGTGAGTTATTTGCCGAACTTAAGAGGCCAAAAGATTTCAGCAAATGTAAGTTGTAGGTTTCAACCGAAATTAGGTCAGATGGTGGGTGAATACAATGAGACAGCACTCCTCCCCCAAACTCTTGAGATTGTCCAAGGCGAATTGGAATTTCTGCCAGGTAGCAAAGGTATGCCAGCGAAAACGGTGATTGATGAGGAGCCGTCAAAACGATCGCAGCATCGAATCGGCATTGCCTCAGGCGCTCGACCAAGTGAGCATAATCAGGCATGGGTGTTAGCGATAGGAAGCGATCGGCATTTAACTCTGAATGAACAGAATACAAACCATATTGGTTATCTTTAAGCATGAATAAGAATGTAGTAACTGTTGGCCATTGATGAGCAACATAACTGGATACTGATACAAACTTGGCAAATTGATTTAGCTCATTGGGAGAACATAGAAGAGCTAGACGATGAACTTTAGTAAACTCTTCAGGAAACATAGGCAAAATCCTGTTCTAATAGGTTGATTGCCTCAGCTAAAACTTGAGTAATCACTGAACTTGTGGAAGTAGAATTGACCCGCGATCGTTCACTTGAAGAAGTGCATACGATCCGATGAAGCTGTCGGTTTAAGGGTGCCCAACGAACTGGATCGGAGTTTGAGAAAATCACTACACTTTTAGTTTGAAGTGCATCCGCCAAATGAGATATACCCGTATCGTTACAAATAACTAGCCGAGCACCTTTCAGCAAAATAGCTAAAGCGCCTAAACTTGTACGACCAACCAAATTCAATACCGGAAATCTCATTGCTTCGGCAACAGCTTGCACAACACTAACTTCGGCCCTAGTTCCGGTCAACACAATTTGCAATCCGCGTACGGCCAGCTCATCAGCAATCCGGGCAAAGGATTCCGACTGCCAACATCGTTCTGCCAAACTGGCTCCAGGGTGAATACACACATAGTTTGCAGCAAGAGAGTGGGAGTGAGCGAGCGCGTTCCAAGCTGCCCAATCCTCCTTCAAAATTGGAAACTCTAGATGTGTGCCTTGGAGTGAAATCCCTAGAAACTCTATCAGCCGCAGATGTCGCCAAAGCTCAGGCAACTCGTCAGGATAAGGCAAGAAATTTGTAGAATTTGGACAGTCACCATGCGTAGGATAATATCCAACCTTTTGCTCTGCTGGCACTTGATTGATAAAATGATTAGTAATAGATCCATTTCCATGCATTTGCAATATCAAGTCAAACTTATAGGCTTGAGTCGCTTCCAAAAATAATCGAGTTCTGTCAGGATTAAATGGAACTTCAGGAATTCCTGGAAACCCTGGAAACAGAATGAGTTCATCAATGTAAGCATCAAACCGTTGAATGAGTTGCTTAACTTCGGGTAACCCAATCAGCACAATATGGGCACCAGGTAAGGCCGCCCGGAAAGCCCGCAGGGCAGGAATGACACATAGAAAATCGCCTAACCCAGGCAGCGATCGCATTACAGCAATTCGGGGGTGAATTACGTTTTCCAGGCGTTGCCAAATTGTAGAATGCTGTTTCATCCCCAATTACCCTCGACGCTACCCAACACACAACCCGCCACCTTTTGCTTCAAAACTAGCTCACAATCCTAGCGATTTGATACTCGATATGTTAGTAATGTGAGTCATTGAAATCATTGGGCAACTGCACAAAAGGATTTAATGGTTGCAACAAACTATTGGGCAATTGCACAAAGCCATGAAAATGATTCTATTAGCAGCTATTTATACCAAGACGAAAATGTATGGTCACTGCTTTAGCAATCTCAAACTCTAGATGGATAACCTACGAGATTAAAAATTATTAACTTGAATCAGTGTTTGATGTTCATCACGTTGCAATTAGGAGTATTCATCATGGAATCCCGTAGCTCACAAGATTTGCCTTCAGTTGCAAATGCCTACAACGGTGTCGATCGCAATGCATTTTTGTTTGGATTCACTCCCCAAGCAGAACTTTGGAATGGTCGGCTGGCAATGATTGGTTTCCTTGCCTATCTTTTATGGGATTTGGCTGGTTATAGCGTTGTACGTGACTTGTTCCATTTAGTTCCGTAGGAATGAGCTGTTCACCAAGCAGTAAAGCTAAATTCCTCGCTGAGATACATGAAGTATCTCAGCGAGGAATTGCCTTATTTGCCATCAAGCATTGAGTTAAGAGAGAGTACATCTCACTTTTGTCACCCTCGTCTTAAACCCCTCTCCCACATCAGGAGAGGGACTTTCAGCATCTATTCAATTTTGCCAACGGCTTTGCTGACATCAGCGGGAGTTTCATACTCCTCATCAGGCAGTTGCTCTAATGTGGTACAGACATTTTCGTCTGCTCCGTTTTGCTTTGCATGATCAATCAATTCCTCTTTGCTTGCGGGATAATCCATCCCTTTGAGAAATTTCTGCATTTGAATTGGATTCACTTTTGACATTTTCATTCTCCTTCAGTAAACTTATTGGATTTTCTCACCTGGATTAGGTCGTACCACCCCAATAAATAATGATGGATTCATCAATGCAATTGTTCTCTCTATTGAAAGAACTTTCTTATGAAATATGTCTCCATCATCAGGAATAGAGTTGAGATGATCGCTTGTAGCATTGCTAACTAATAAGTGGATATGACTAATTAATTCACTAAAAATATGTCTATTAACCGTCTGTAGATACTTCTATAGGTTGAAGGAAAGCATCGTTCATGAACTCTAGATTAAGTTCAAGAGCTGTGGACTATGGATCGAATAAAGTGCGAAGCGGGTGTCTTACTCGCTCGGATAAACAAAAATTCATCCTATAAAGTTGCAGTTAATTTAATTAATGCTTATTTTTGTGTAAACAGTTTGATTTATACCTATGTTGCCGAAGCACCACGATCGAAGAATTAAAAAACATTTGCATGCGATCGCTTCTGCTGATCCAGTTGAGTCAGCTGAAGCCATTGGTTTGGAATATGTCACGGATGAAGATGCTGGAATTCGACGGGAGAAGCAAGAATCAGGGTTTTGCTATAAAGATCCTGCTGGGCAGTTGATTCAAGACCGAGAAGAAATTAGGCGAATTGAGGCATTGGGTATTCCGCCGGCTTGGGAGAATGTGTGGATATGTCCGAATCCTAAGGGGCATTTACAAGCAACAGGGCGAGATGCCAAAGGACGAAAGCAGTATCGTTACCACACCCGGTGGCGTTCATTTCGAGATCAAACAAAGTTCACGCGCATGATCGCTTTTAGTGAAGCGATTCCTCAAATCCGTAAACAACTTGCCCATGATTTAGCGCTGCCAGGATTGCCTCGCCAGAAAGTGCTAGCAACCGTTGTTCAGTTAATGGAGTTGACTCGAATTCGCGTTGGGAATGAAGAGTATGCTAAGACCAATCAGTCGTTTGGTTTGACCACCATGCGCGATCGCCATGTAGACGTGAATGGTTCCACGATTCGATTTAAGTTTCGCGGCAAAAGCGGTGTGGAACACAATATTGAACTACACGATCGGCGGCTTGCAAAAATTGTTAAACGCTGTCAAGATATTCCTGGTCAAGAGTTATTTCAATACATCGATGAAGATGGCCAGAGGCAAGCGATCAACTCCAGCGATGTGAACGCTTATTTGCGAGAAATAACAGGACAAGACTTCACTGCAAAGGACTTTCGAACTTGGGCTGGCACGGTGCTGGCGGCTAGAGAATTGCATACAATAGGTGCGTGTGAGTCAGCGACGGCAGTTAAAAGGGCGATCGTGCAAGCAATCAAAACGGTTGCTCAACATCTTGGCAATCGCCCCGCTACGTGTCGCAAGTACTATGTTCATCCAGCGATTCTGGAAGCTTTTGAAGTCGGTTCTTTATTTGAAATTATGACAACTCAACTCCAGCAAGAACTTGAAGAAACAACCCACCAGTTAAGGTGTGAAGAACAGGCGGTTGTCCTACTTCTGAAGCATCAACTCATTCAAGAAATTGCTGCCTAATTCCAAAGAACTCAAAAGACATAAACCAATCCCTGGGAATTGACATTCACCGTTTGGGAGGTGTTACCCGTTCCTGATGCGGCTGTGCGTACACCCACAACGATTTCATTCCCGACCGTTTTCACATCTAAATACACACTGATTGGTTTGTTGGGATCAACATCATTCTGTAATGAGACTTGCAGATCCATTGGTAAAGGCAAGTAGCTAGTGTGTAATCGTCCGAACGTAACACTTTTTCCAGGGGCAACAGGTCGATCGCCCACCACGGGAATCACGGAAGCAACTACAGGTTCTTTGGTTCGACTAATGACGCGAATTTGAATCGGCTTTTGCGGATTCACTTTAGCGATCGCAGGGCGGCGATCATTTTGCTGCGGTTCCGCTGAAGCTGGACGATCGACTTGAGTCACGCTCATCTGAGTTGCTCCCTGCAATTGAGTTGTGCCTAAAACCATTGCACTCATCATTACCAATCCTGCTAGCCCTACGATCCCCAGTTTCATTTAGGTTTCTCCTACACCAATTAGAATTTGTTGTGACGTGTTCAAACTGTTACAGTTATAAACTCAATCCTGTAAATTCGGTGTTAAGGATTATTCAATTGCAATGTGAAGCGAAACGTGCTGCAAAACTAAACCCTAATTGAATCGTCGAGCTTCCACCGTCCTGGGTAGCTGCACGGGATCTTCTAAACCAATGTCTAATTGGATTAACCTTTAAGTCGAAAACAGGAGATTGGTCAAAATATTTTTTAAGCCAAAGTGGAACTAGAGAAGGCGCTGCATTTTACCGATATAGTCATAAGGAAAAGACCTGGAAGCATCATTGTAAAGACTCATCTCATCCGCGATCGCTACTTTCTGGCCAACAAATTGTTGCTGCTAGAAAAAACCTTCAACTTAGTCAGCGAGGCTTAGCGGATCATGTTGGTAAAAGTCAAAGTTGGGTGCTAGATGTAGAGAATGGCCGCCTTCAAGTTGATTTAAAGGAGCAACAAATCTTACTCAAAATCTTAGGTCTGACTTAATTCTGTTTGAATAGATCTAAAAAATGGCATTGAAGGTAAACACCATGACAAACAACATGCCAGCTAAAGCTAGTGTACCCAGGCGATCGATTCTTTCTATCGCTGGTTGCGATGCCGGATAAAGCCATGGCCGCAGCAAACGAGTAACCAGAGGCATCACAATCCAGGTCAAGATTGAAGAAGAGATTAAATTATTGACAATCATTGATGTCGGCAGTGACCAGTCCTGCATAATCCCCAATGCATCAAACAGTAGGGTTTGTAGCATCACCACTGGATAAAGGCCCAACACCACTGCCAGGTTTTGCTTCCAGGCGGGTGGGCCAGATCCCAACTTTTCACTCCCAGTTGCTGGCGAAAACCATCCTTCTAAGCCCGTCGCAAAGGACATAAATCGGTAGGATGAGAAAACTTCACTCCCAGAACCGATCGCCGCCTCCCGCTCCGGTGATTTCACCCACTGATGTAAATGTTCTGGCGTATCAAAATGGATAATTGAATACCACTTCAGCTCCTGAGAACCCTGAACAGGCGCATACAGATCAGCACGAATAAATCCTGTGAATTTTCTAGCCGATCGCGTCAATCTGGCATGCCACCAGCGAAAGGATAGCCCTTTTCCCTTTGGTACTGCATGCTCAATCACCAAACTGGCAGAATCAGGAGTGAGCTTAGAATTAGCCATCAGTCACACGTCGGACAATTTGCCCTCCTATTGTATTTGAACAGGAGCGCGTCGACGCATTCTCGAGTGATGGCATCAGCCTTGACCTAGCGTGGATCTCTCACTTCAACGAAAACGCAACATCTTGGTTAAGAAATGATTAGCTGGAACTCTCACAGTCTGACTGTTGCAAGATTCGTAATCCCGGCAATCGATCGCTGCTTTTGTCAGCGCTTTACAAGGATGAACAGTACATTTCAGCCGATAGTCATTGGTGAAAAATGCACATCGACTACAAGGAACTTGATGCAGGCGGTGAAGTTCTTTCACCCCATCTTGCATAGCAAAACAAATGGCTAAGAAGAAACCAACTAACCCTAACCAAATAAAAACTGGACAAAGTGTAGCAATCAAACCATGAAGTTGCGTAGAAAGCCTGGAAATATCCATAGACATTAGCTCATAACAGCGGAAGCGAGATACTCAGGAAGCCATGGTGAAACTGTTTGAGTTGACCAGAATTGGATAATTTGCTCACTCACTTGTTGAGGGTAGAAGAAATGGAAGAAATAGCGCCCATCTGGACAAATCCACAAGCGATCGCCATCCTTCAACCAGGGCTGCCACCCCTGCACTAAATTTGGATCAACAACGACATCCGTTGTGCAACCACAAATCAGAAGTGGCATGGTTACTCCCCCCGGGAAAAAGCTTGCTCGCTGGTACAACGTATGCGGCGACAACGAACTTTTAAGATCTCGCTCGAGCAGTTGCCGCAATTCACGGGTAATTGGAGTTGGTTGAAACCCAAACAAATTAAATACGGTTTGATTGAGCACTGTTTCGCGAGGCAACGGAAACAGGTGCAACTGAGTGTAGTAATGAGCCTGCCAATCGATCGCAGGATGAACTCCCACAGAGAGCAATGTTAGCGACCGCACCCGCTCCGGATAGCGACGCGCATACAACAACCCCAACAAGCCACCAGTGCTATGTCCTAACAAATGAATGGGGCGATCATGTTGCTTCAAATAATCGTGGAGCAACACCAAGGCCACTTCTAAACTCAAAGGCTCATCTTGCAATTGAGAATATTCCCATTGAGCAATTACTGTGGATTGAGCTAAACAATTGAGGACGGGGCGATCGAATCCGCGCAAAGCAGGACTCACATTTAGCCAGAGGGCATCAGGCAATTGAGACATTGACGATTCCTTACACGGGTATAGCGATGAACAGATGAAGACAAGGCGATTTCAAGTTAAATGCTGAATTCCTGCTGCAATTGGGCAACCCATGATTTAATGCGGCTATCTGTTAAATCCGATTGGTTATCCTCATCGATCGCAAGTCCCACAAATTTCCCATCGCGCACCGCTTTAGACTCACTGAAGTCATACCCTTGGGTTGAGCAATAACCAACTGTTTTACCGCCCAATGATGAAATCTTCGCTTCCAAAGTTCCCATTGCATCCTGGAAATTATCAGCATAGCCAATTTGATCTCCAGCGCCAAAATACGCGACTTGCTTGCCCGTGAAGTCGATCGCCTCCAATTCATCATAGAATCCTTCCCAGTCACTCTGTAACTCCCCAATATTCCAGGTTGGGCACCCCACAATCAGGCAAGCATAGGGCACGAAATCATCCGGATCTGCCTCTGCAATGTCATACAAATCAACGATAGCGTCTCCCCCAAACTCCTTCTGAATCATCTCAGCGATCGTTTGAGTATTCCCGGTTTGAGTTCCATAAAACAGTCCAATCTTTGCCATGTTCACTTCCCAAATTGGTTTCACTGAATAACGTCGGCATTGCTTGTCTACAGTCAACGCAATACCAGTACACCCCGCTCCGACTGATGTGACGGAGTAATGTTTTTGAACAACAAGGACAATGTATAAACAATTGATAAATCAGTAAGAAAGAGAGATTTCCAGCTTCAATTGCTAATCGATGCGGAAATCTCTCTGTTCCGCGAGGAATCAAACTTCCACAGAATTGAGTGCCCGTTCGACTCGCCGAAAATCAAATCCCATAGCTCGGAGTGCGTGCCACAAATGTCCTTGCAAAAAGAAGAAGGCCAGGAAAAAGTGAGCATTCGCCAACCAACAACGCGACGTGTGTGCCCCTCCAGGTAATGTCACCGTATCGGCAAAATAAGGGGCTACCCCTAACTTCACTTCCAATGGTGCCCCATAAAACTCCACAGGGTAAGCAAGCGTATTCACAGCGCAGAAGTAAGCTGCCACAAACCCAGCCAGTGCAATTCCACCTAATGAGTAGGACAAGATTGCTTCACCCGAGAAAATAAGTACCCTTTTAGCCCAACTCAGTGGTGGCACTAAAATGTGCCAAATGCCACCAGCGATTAGCATGATGCCGACATAGATATGCCCACCCACTAAATCTTCCAAATTGTCCACACTGGCAAAATGGGTTTGGTAGCCATAGATGATCGCTGGATTGAGGGTGGGTTCAGTGACGAGGCGCACGGTTTGAGACGCCGCATCATACAACCCACCCCAATACATTGCTTTGGCGACTAAAAGTAAAGCTCCAAATCCCAGAAACAGCAGATGGTGGCCCAAAATGAGTCCTAATTGCTTTGGATCATCCCAGGTAAAGTGGAATTTGCGAGCTTGCCCAGTTGCTGTTTGCAAATCTTCAGGTGCCCGGAAGGTGTGAAACAGCGCCCCTGCTCCTAAGACAGCAGAGGAAATTAGATGGATAGCTCCCACAACAAAATAAGGATAAGTGTCAATTACCTTGCCACCATCGCCTATCCCAAAACCCAGCGTTGCCAAGTGAGGTAAGAGAATCAATCCTTGCTCACTCATCGGGCGAGTCGGATCAAACCAGGAAATTTCAAATAACGTAAAGGCTCCAGCCCAGAAGGTAATCAAAGCTGCCTGCGCAACGTGTGCTGCAATGAATAAACCAGACAAATTGGCGAAGCGAGCATTACCCGCCCACCAGTCATACTTAACGGTTGGCTTGTCGTATGTTTGCATAATGTCGATAAGTTGAAAGTCAACACTTATTGAGTATCTATCTCAATAAGCTGAAATCCAGTTTAGAATAATTCTCAATTGTTATCTATGAAGTTTTATAAAGAGTGAAGGCTTTTATTGATGTAGTGAAGATTGGGGAGGACGCAGATTTCTATTGAAAAAGCTGTATCAATCTCTACCTAAAGAAGGTTAAGTTTCAGGAGAATGTCAGGAAATATTAAATCTACTCAGTTTATTCGATACTTGAATTTCTATGGAAACTCAAATTGACGAAGCAGCGATCGCGATTGAGCCTGAAGCGATCGATCCGGAGAATGTGGCGCTCCCAGAATCTTATGGTCAGTTGATTATTATTGGTGGAGCCGAAGATAAGGAAGGCGACTGCAAAATTTTGCGCGAATTCGTCCGTCGTTCTGGTGGTTTGCAGGCGCGCGTAGCTGTAATGACGGTAGCCACAGGTCTTCCCGGCGAAGTGGGCGAAACTTACATGAACGTGTTTGAACGGTTGGGAGTTGAAGAGGTGCGTGTTGTGGACACGGCTTCTCGAAATGCCGCGAGTGATCCAAACGCGATCGAAATCATTGAACAGGCCACGGGGATCTTTTTTACGGGTGGCAATCAAGCTCGGATTACGGAGTGCCTCAAGGACACCCCCCTAGACGCGGTTTTGCACAAGCGTTTCTCGGAAGGCGTTGTAATCGCTGGAACCAGTGCGGGAGCGGCAATGATGCCTGATACGATGATTGTGGAAGGTGAGTCGGAAAGTCATCCGAAACTGGAAACGGTGCGCATGGATCGGGGCATGGGGTTCTTCCCCGGTGTAGTGATTGATCAACACTTTGCCCAACGGGGGCGCTTAGGTCGATTACTCTCCGCTGTGGCGCAACAACCCGCAGTGCTTGGATTTGGCATTGACGAAAATACCGCGATCGTCATCAATACCCATGAAGTCGAGGTGATTGGCGAAAGTTCAGTCACGATCGTGGATGTTTCTAATTTGACCCACAACAATGTAGACGAACTTCTAAGAGACGAACCGTTAGCACTCTGCGGCGTCAAGCTGCATATTTTGCCCCACGGCTATCGATTCAATCTAGAAACTCGCTCGTGCATTTGTGGATAGCGAATTATCGGCATCAATTTGGGTGCTAAATCACAACGGCCTCTCCTGCCGCAAGCTAAAATTCAAGCGCTGTACCCTGTCTATTCGTCTCGGCACATTTAATTTAAATTTTCGTGTTTAGAGTGATTTTTTGCATAGGCTGTAGAAGCATCATTGGAGGTTTAATCGGTGATCCTTCAATCTTTACCCCTAATTCAGAACGAAGTTCGACAACTTCTAGAAAGCGGCGAAATCGTCCGTCATCAGCCCATTTACGTCCTTTCCAGGTATTTCACCTGGCGCGAGTGGACTGCTGTTGAACGGGAACTGGAAGCCAATTGCTTTCTGCTCCGCGATCGCATCAGTGATCTGGTTCCCACAGAAACGTGGAGTAACGACTAAAGTCGGAAGCCCATCTGGCTGAGGAGTGGGGGTTCGGCAATCTGGATG
>Ga0224722_1000428_pt1 | contig 24374 bp, 20 predicted proteins | sample Balambano_FR1_Me_FD_161646 | JGI IMG/M metagenome (GOLD analysis project Ga0224722, IMG submission 161646) | Freshwater sediment microbial communities from Lake Towuti, South Sulawesi, Indonesia - Balambano_FR1_MetaG | ecosystem: Environmental > Aquatic > Freshwater > Lake > Sediment | place... | reverse complement strand
AGAATGCCGCTAAGAATATCGAAAAAGTCGGGATGGGGCATCGCCCGACTCAAAATGCGGATGTGGAGAGAAGGTCAGACTACCTCGGTAGCACATCTCTGAGAAGCGTCTAGAATCACCGTGGCTTGAGCCAGGTGAGTATGTCAACGATGCAGTAAATGCATCAGGTATTTAACTTACATCCAGGGAGATTGCTATGGCAAGAGCAAGAGGCGCTGTTAGAGGGTTTTGGAGTGACTTCCGAGATTTCATTAATCGGGGCAACGTCGTCGATTTAGCGGTTGCTGTGATTTTGGGTGCAGCCTTTACCAGGGTTGTGGATTCAATTGTGACATTAGTTACCTCAGCGATTCTCCAACCCGTGTTGGATGCAGCGGGCATCGACAACATTAGAAACTGGCCCCTGGGCGACTTTATCGTTGCTGTAATTAATTTTCTGCTGATTGCCCTGGTGATTTACTTAATCGTTCAGGCATTGGAACGGTTCAAACGCAAGCAGGATGTTGAAGTCCCGGCTCCCGATCCAGTCGCCACCCAGCAACGGTTAGCCGATGCGATCGATCGCCTGACGGCTGCTCTAAATTCCCGACAGCTTTAAATTCCCAGCAAATTCAAATTTTCATCGAACCAGCAATCCTCATCTTGAGACAAACGTGAGAATTGTTGTGCTCTCTTCAAACAATGACTTTTCGTTGGGTGAGATGCGTCCGCCCCAGCGAAAAATCGTTTGTTGAGCTTATCCATTACAGCAAGGTTGCTCTCCTCAAGCTTCCTGATTTTGAAGCGCGAGACGAAAATCAGACAACAGCTTGAAAAACTTTTGAGTATCAAAACTGCGTGGATCTCGACGACTCCCCGATCGATCGACTGCCCGATGAGTTGTAATGCGGCTCTCAGGAATATTCGTTTGAGCAATTAACCAGGCTAAGGAAGCATATTGGGCATCTGTATAACCGCTGTGATTGGAGCCATTACCGCGACCATCAGCAGGAGACTCTAAAGCAGCGTGATAGGCAAAGTTGTTGACGGAAGGTGGTAATACTGGATCAAGGCGAACTGTTTCGGCTCCATGAGGGCCATTGAAAACAGAATTACCTGCTCCAAAAGCCCGCATTTCTGGAGGAACGAGATAAACCACAGTTCCGTCTTGGCGGATGAGCGTGTGGTAGCTGACTTGATCGTTGTCATGACGGTTTTCTCGTTGAAAGGTATTGATCGCGCTGCCAGCAGAACCAACCGTCTCATGAAGTACCACAATCATGTCGTTGTGGATGGGATTCCCTGCTATATCAGTAGACATCCGGTAATCGTAATTACTGGAGTGTACTGACACTACCTCCTGACGAGGCATGAATCCTGGTGAGTTAATCGTCTGAGGAAAATTCATCGGCATCGGCAGTCTTGCTGGAGTATTTTGCTGTTTTAGTGGAAGCGCAGCAACTCTATTCTCGACTCTATTCTCGACTGAGGTAGCCTGAACTGCACGGAATGGCGCGATCGCCCTTGCTACCACCGGACTTAACACAATCAACACAACAACAACGCTCAGCACAAAAAAGCGCCAGACCCGAAGCTGGAAAACCATCGTTTCACCCCATCCATCACTCGATTTTTATAACAGGTTCACACGGTTAATGAAAGGGGAAGCTTAACCAAATATAACGTGAGTTTGACGAACGGTTTTTCGTTGGGGCGGGCGCAGCTCAAAGAAAAACCTTGTTTGAGGGCTGTGGCGCGACGCGCCACAGCCCTCAAACGGCGATTATCGAACTCCTAAGAAAACGCAGTTTTCTTTCCTGCATCCTGAGGAGGTGGGGGTGTGGCACACCCCCACCTCCTCATTGAAGACTCACGTAAATAGACAGAGTTGCTTTGGAGTACAAGCCAACAAGTCGCAATTATGAACTCACGTCCTTCTTTCATTTCTTCCTTAGGATTATGGATTAAATAAAACCCAAAACTTTTTTGTGGGAAGCGCGGCGGTGCCGCGCTTCCCACAAAAAGTACGGTTTTATTTAATTCACGTTCCTTAAGGTTCTTAATTTCTTCCCAAGAAAGTATGCAAACTCAGTAATTTCTTCCTTCCAACTTCTTCCTTAGGATAAGATTTTGATTGATTGATTAACGGATACCACCTAAAATGGCAGAAACGTTCATGTACAATGCCCTCCGGGCAGCAATTGATGAAGAAATGGAACGTAATCCCGATGTGTTCGTATTGGGAGAAGATGTTGGACACTACGGCGGTTCCTATAAAGTCACAAAAGACCTGTATAAAAAATATGGGGATTTGCGGGTGTTGGATACACCGATCGCCGAGAACAGTTTTACAGGCATGGCTGTTGGAGCGGCCATGACCGGATTGCGCCCCATCATTGAAGGCATGAATATGGGGTTTCTGCTGCTAGCCTTCAACCAAATTGCGAATAACGCTGGTATGCTACGTTACACTTCAGGTGGCAACTTTAAGATTCCAATGGTAATTCGTGGTCCAGGAGGTGTTGGGCGACAACTGGGAGCAGAACACTCCCAGCGACTAGAAGCCTACTTTCAGGGAGTTCCTGGCTTAAAGTTGGTCGCCTGTTCTACACCCTACAACGCCAAAGGCTTATTGAAATCTGCCATTCGAGACGATAATCCAGTGCTATTTTTTGAACACGTCTTGCTGTATAATCTGAAGGAAAATCTGCCGGATGAGGAATATCTGTTACCCCTTAACAAAGCAGAAATCGTCCGACCGGGCAAAGATGTCACGATCTTAACCTACTCGCGCATGAGACATCACGCTCTACAGGCTGTGAAGACTCTGGTGCAGCAAGGATATGATCCAGAAGTCATCGATCTAATTTCCCTTAAACCATTTGATATGGAGACGATCGCCACCTCATTGAAAAAAACGCATCGCGTTATCATCGTGGAGGAGTGCATGAAAACAGGCGGCATTGGAGCCGAGTTGACGGCATCAATCAACGATACGTTGTTTGATGAACTGGATGCCCCAGTTGTCCGGCTCTCTTCACAGGACATCCCAACACCATACAATGGCACCTTGGAAAGCCTCACTATCGTTCAACCTGCTCAAATTGTTGAGGCTGTACAAAAAAATGTTGCCTTGCACGTGTGACAGGGCAAAACGTTAAATAAATTTCGTAGGCAATTGCCCTCAATTCCTCAACTACAAACGGCTAGTGTTCTGTCAAGGAAATTTTGAGGGGTCACAGACTCCTCAAAACTTCCTTGAATTTAATTCTGATTTGCGGGATACCCCGCAAATCAAAATTGACAAACCACTAGGTGCTGCCATCGGGCATTAACAAGGCGGTGGGGTTAAATTTCGCATCTTCTATCATCTAGATGATGTTGGGTTTACACCTCAATTAGAGCTACCTGCGGTGACGATTGGCTTAATTCGTAAGTTTTTGCCGTTGCTGGAAAAGCCTGCTACAGCAAGCTAAGCTGGTGTTGCCAAGTCCTCAGTCAGTTTTTTACATGCCTCTACTGGCTCTTGGGATTACGGTTTCGGCTTGCTTACTTTTGAGCACACAACAGTTGAATGCGCTCTCTTTGTCGGATGCACTCTTTGGCGATCGCAACAACGGCTTGAGGTCTTTGGCACTCTCAGTCATTTCCAGTTTGTAAACCCCTGCCATAGCTGTGGTTTGAACCTTGCAACACCGTTATACCATCTGTAGCCCTTACTCAAGAATTGGTATAATGCCAGCATTTCCCCTTGTCTATGTTGTATGTCACTTGACTTCTGGACTCGAACCAGCGGCACCTGGATTAACTGTGCAACGGTTCTGATTGGCACCGCTCTGGGCTTACTACTTGGCGGTCGCCTGCCCAAACACATGCAAGTGATCATTACCCAGGGGTTAGGACTGCTGACCCTATTTCTTGGCATCCACATGGCAGGCAGTTTAACCCAGGCTCAAGCAGGGGCAATCGACGGTGTAATCTTGGGACTGTTGACGATAGTGTTAGGTGGATTACTGGGCGAATGCTGGGGGATTGAGGCAGGCTTCAATACTCTTGGAGATTGGTTGAAACATAAATTCAAAGGGCAGGGACAATTCACTGAAGGATTTGTGGCAGCAAGTTTATTATTTTGCGTCGGCCCGATGACACTGATTGGCAGCATCAATAATGGGCTAGTTGGAGATGACACCTTATTGACCTTAAAAGCCGCGATGGATGGGTTAGCGGCGATCGCCCTCACCGCCAGTTATGGGATTGGTGTAGGCTTCTCTACACTTTCTATGTTGCTGTACCAGGGCACTCTTTCTCTCAGTGCGGGTTTCCTCTCCCAGGCATTACCTGATCCAGCCAACTCTCCCGTAGTCATGTTACTGACAGGAGTCGGCGGACTCATGGTGATGGGCACAGGGATTAACTTACTCGAAATTCAAAAGATCCGAGTTGGTTCGTTCTTACCTGCGCTTTTGCTGGCTCCTTTGTTGTATTGGTTAGGCAATCGCTTGACTTAAACGGGCTGCACCACTTGGAGGCATTGCTTAATAGAGGGATGATTTTGAACGTGAAACCTAAGGTTTCACGTTCAAAATCATCCTCCAAATCAGCAACACCCCACTTGGATGGGGGTTGAGTTAGTATTTTGAAAGGAGGGCAGGCACATTTAGGAATCAGATGCATTGAGGTCATATGACAACTCACCAGGATCAAGATAAACGGTCGATTCATGAGGGCGATCGCGCTCTGGAGTTATTCACGAATCGATCTGAGGTGAGTCGGTTGTTTTTGACTCAGTTGCATGAACCTGGGCCGAATAACCCAGTTCTCTTTTTTCACGGCGATGGAGGGAATGGTAAATCCCTATTATTGAAGTTCTTGCGACAAAAATGTTGTAAGCTTCTATTTCCCCAGGATTGGCAGCAAATTCGAGATCTTACTGCCGTTGAGATGTTTGAGTTTGTTAAAACACTACAAGCGGGGCAATATCTTCATATTCCAACAGTAAAGCATAATTTTGAGCAACGGATTGGTGACGATCGCCCACAAGATCCTTTTTATGGTTTACTCTCGTTGCGTCATAAACTGATCAGCGCTGCCCATGAGCACAATTATCGATTGCGCTTTCCACTCTACGATTTTGCTTGCATCTGGTATCAATATCGCAGAGGGCGATCGCCGGAAGAAATTAAAGCCATGTTTCCCTTTCATGAAACGTTAGGGTTTGTTACTTCCCTGATCGACATTACTACAAAAACTCCCATCACTGGCATCACCAGAGCCATTTTTAATTTGTTAGCTAAAGATGTGACAACCCAGCTAGCTCATAACATGAACCTGCAAGTTGCACGTTGGGGCATTGCCGATGAGCAAATTGAAGAAATTATCCGCAAAGATCCAGACACCGAATTGATTCATGATTTACCTCGTTTCTTAGGAGAAGACCTGCAACAGGGATTGCAACAACCCAATGCTCCCAAACGCATTGTTCTCTTTTTCGATACCCATGAGTCCTTTTGGGGAGATCAGCGCAATTTATCGAATGCTCTATTTTTTGCACGAGATGAATGGGTGCGGCAGCTTGTTCGTCATTTGCCACTAGAGGCAGGTGTTATGGTCGTAGTCGCTGGACGAGAACCACCCCGGTGGGCGGAAGCCAGCACCATCCCCCCAACCGATGTTCCGTCCAAGCGAATTGTCCCCATCTATGTGGGATATTTATCTGAATTGGATGCCGTTGAATATCTAAACCGTGTGGCAATTAGTGAACCCTCTTTACAACAGCAGTTGATTCTTTACGCCAGCGTGCAACCCGCTGAAGTGCATCCGTTGTATCTGGGATTGTGTGCTGATGTGGTGCTGCAAGCGAGAACCCAAAAGATTGATTTGACAGCAGCCGATTTCACAACCCTCCCTGATATCCGCAGCCGTTCCAAGGCACTGATGGAGCGTATCCTAAAATACGTCAATCAAGAGATCTGTTATGCGGTGAATGCTCTGATTGCCTGTCGAACGTTTGACTACAAGCTCTATCAACGCTTGGGCGAAGAATTGGGATTCTCAGCCACTCGACCCGCCTTTAACTTCCTGACTCAATTCTCATTTGTTTGGCAGGCAGAACAACGGGGACGAGGCTGGTATCAAATTCACCGTCTGTTGCGGCGATTGGCAGACAATCAGCAAGAAACGACTCAAGCTGCTCATGCAGTTTTAGAGGCATATTATCGTGATCGTGAAGAGATAGCAGAGTCCATCTACCACCTCAATCGGTTACATCAACAGCAAGGTGTGGCGGCCTGGTTAGCTGCTTTTGAACAGGCGTTGCAACTGGGTCGCTACGAGGATTGTCGCATTTTGTTGGAAATTCGCAATGAATTGCTGATTCCTCATGAGTTATCTCAAGGTCAGGTTGCCTACATTGAGGGTGAATACTTTGCCCAACTGGCCCGCTACCCAGAAGCCGAAGCAAAGTACAGCGAAGCAATTACTGCCTTTGATCAAATACTATCGAACTCTAAACCGGATCTGATGGCATTGACTCAAAAAGGTTGTGTCGTAAAAAGTTTGGGTGACTTGCAAACGAAGCGATCGCACTATCACCAAGCGTTGAATTCCTATCAGCAGGCGATCGAGATGTATAATCAAGCGCTTGAGCAAGCACAGCAGCTTCTACCTCAATCGCCTCTATCTCATGAATTGCTCAATAGTCGGGGTAAAGCTCAACGCAGTCTGGGAGAACTTTACGCCAAACAAACGAATTACGCACAAGCAATGATTTCTTATCAGGCAGCGATCGCGACCTTTGACCTGGTTTTGCAAGCTGTTCCCACTAATTTGAGTGCTTCAAATAACAAAGGATTGACCCTGAATAATTTAGGCAAGCTTTATGATAATCGAGAGGAATTTACTCTGGCTTTGGAGAATTATCAGCAGGCGATCGCTACATATGATCAAATCTTGCAGCATACTCCAACAGAAATCAAAGCCTTAGGTAATAGAGCGTTAACGTTGAGGAATTTAGGGGATCTGCAATGCAAGCAATCCCTGGAACAGCTTGCACTGTTGAGTTACCAACAAGCGATTCGTGGCTATGACCAAGCACTACAGATTGCGCCACATGAAACAAAATTACTGAGCAATAAAGGGGTGGCTCTCCAAAGCCTGGGAAAACTGCAAGTCGAACAAGGACAAATCCGCATCGCTTCTGAGCATTTTCAGCAGGCCATTGCAGTTTACGATCGCTTGCTGGAGTTGGCACCTAGTTCAATCGCGGCCTTAAACAATAAGGGCATGGTATTACGACAATTAGGAGAGCTGCATGATAACCTGTCTCAATCTGAACTGGCAGTGAGTTACTATCGGCAGGCAGTAGGAATTTATAATGAGGCATTAAATTGGTCTCCTAGTAATATCAATGCTTTAAAGAACAAAGGAAATGTTTTGTTCAATTTAGGGAATTGCTTCAAAACCCAATCTCAAATTGATCAAACCCTGGAATATTATCAACAGGCGATCGAATTGTATGACCAGGTTCTGCAATTAGCACCAAATGATCAAGACGTTCAGAACAGTCGGGCACTCGTGCAACAGAGTTTATTTGAGATAAAACGCGCAGCAGTTGCTCCTGTAGACTATCATTAAAAATTCTCGTCAGTGATTGTAGATAAGGTTAAGTTTTTTTATAACTATGAACATCTGAAACATCTATGGCTAAATCTCGCTATCTACCAATCGCCCTATCGCTAATCGTGTTAGCAAAAGGGTTGGAATCGCCCGTGAACGCGCAGCTTGGCCGATTCGGCCCGCTAGATTCGCCGATTGAAGAACCGTTTGAAGCGCTTCGAGAACACCTTTTACCTGAAACATTACGAAGTGACGACTGTCTGTTGTCTCCAATCATTTTAGGACAAAGCAACGAGATTTGGAGCGATCGCCCCCTATTCCTCTGGAAAGCTGATCCAGATATTACTTACGAATTGATTGTTCGTGATAGTGAAGGGCAGGAACTCTGGCGACAGCCCATTGCAAATCGTTCAACCTCTGAGCGCTCTGAAGTCATACAATCTGAATTTTACGGGGGTGCAGCGTTACAACCTGGACAGGTGTACGAGTGGCGACTCACTCCTCTCACAGAGAGCGATCGTGATTTTATGTCCTTTGAAATTATGTCTGAGGAAAAGCGGCAGCAAATTAACACCAGCTTAGAAAAGATAGAACGAGATAATGCAGGCAGAACAGCAGAAGAAATTTCTTTAGCTCAAGCAACATACTTAATTAAGCAAGAATTATATGCAGATGCATTTAACATCTTGTATTCGGTTGACAATCCTTCCCTAGCCTTAACTGAACAGCTTCAGCAATTTACTAGAGATTTTTGTAGCATTGATTCATGAAACATGAACCTGGAAATTAAAGAGAGTACTTATTTGAAAAAGTTGATTTCATAGGATGTGTTAGCGTTATGCAACGTAATATTGCGGTATGTTACGCTATCACTAACGCGCCTACAATTTTTCCACTTCCTAACCTCCTCTTGCTGAGGGGAGGTTAGGAGAGGTCAAACATAACCATTAAAAAATGGGCGTTGCTTAATAAGCTTAATAAAAGGATGATCTTGGACGTGAAACCTTTGGTTTCACGTCCAAGATCATCCATCAAATCAGCAACACCAAAAAATGAATTGGTATTAGTAGCGGTTTTGGCAGCGCCGCTACGTCTGATCTTGCCATGATTCCAGCAGCCCAAAACTACCAAATCTCCACAATTCCTTATTAAACTGTTACTTTGTTCAATTAATATCAATAGAGGTCGTGTCTCGCACCTGGATAGTCTAGCTAGACTCATATTCAGGTTGGTGTTTTGTTGTCGATATCCTGCTTCTTTGACAAGTGGGTTCTCAAAACCTGAAAGATTCTCAGAACAGTAATCGTCTCCTGTGACTGATCAGGGGAAGTGTGCCCTGTGTCGTTTGCAGATCACAACAACGTTGTTATGGTTAAAAGGTTATTAGAGACAATTGGGCTTTGTCCTCCTATCTATTTCTGCATCCTGACTCTAACAACAGTAGTGTTCATTCTGTTGTCAGACAACATTTCTGCATCTCCTGTCACAATTGCAGCTACTGATTTAATTCCAGAAGAACTCCAGTTGATTCTGCCAGAATCACAAACTGATTCCAATGATGCGGGTTCCGTTCCGGTTGCGCCCTCGGTTACTTCACCAGAGAACAATTGGGTGAGACTTGGTAATGAAAAATTATTCTTTATTGAAACCTCCATAGGTTCGCAAACCCGTGAAGCAAGAGCCAAAGAAGCTTCAGAAAATATCCGGCAATTTGCTGAGAGGCGATCGCTACCTTTAGAGGCATTACAACTGAGAGACTTACCCGACGATGGACTTACAGAAATCGTTGCAGGGGATGAAGTGCTGTTTCAAGTTTCTCAAACGGATGCAGACACTTTGGATGATGCACGGGTCGCGATCGCGCAGCAATATTTGGAAAACGTTAAAGAGGGAGTAGCACGCTACCGCCACACCTATTCTCCAGAACAGATGCTCTACAGTCTTGGCAAAGCTGCTTTAGCAACAGCGGTCTTGGGCTTATCTGTGCTGCTGCTCAATCGCATTTTTCGTTGGTTTCGTAGCAAGATTCAAATCTTGGTTGGCAGTCGGATTCCAATAATTCGCATTGGCAGCAGAGATTTAATCAATATTGAGCGATTCAGCAGAATCACCATGCAGGGCATGACAGTAGCTTATTGGCTGTTGCTGATAGGACTGTCTTCCCTCTATGCCAACTTGGTGCTGTCCTTCTTTCCTCAAACGCGATCGCTCTCAATCAGCATCTTTTCGTCAATCTTCTCAGTCATTGGACAAATCCTCTTTGGTTTTATCTCTTACATTCCCAACTTAATCTTTCTAGTAGTTCTGGGACATCTAACTTTCTACACGTTAAAGTTTTCCAAGTTCTTATTTGATGAAATTGATAAAGGCGAATTATCAATCCCAGGGTTCGATCGCGATTGGGCTATCCCCACGGCTCGCATTACCCAGTTGTTAATTGGTGCTTTCACCTTGATCGTTGCCTTTCCCTATTTACCAGGTTCCGAAAGCGATGTCTTTCAAGGAATTTCAATTTTTCTCGGCATTCTCATCTCTTTAGGGTCAAGTTCTGCAATCTCCAATGTAATCGCAGGTATTATGCTCACTTACACTCGCGCCTTTCGCATTGGAGATGAAGTTGAAATTTCTGGTGTTGTTGGCACTGTGGTGGAAAAAGGGCTACTGGTGACTCGGCTATGTACACAAGATCACCACTTTGTCAGCATTCCCAATGCTCAGGTGCTCAGTTGTAACGTGACAAATTTTAGAGCAGGTGCTCCCAAGCCAGACGATATCTTTCCCCCTCCCTTGATTCAAACCATGGTGGGGATAGGGCATGATATTCACTGGCACAAAGCTTATAGCATTTTATTGCAAGCTGCATCAGAGACTGAACTTGTGCTGAAAGATCCGCCTCCCTATGTATTACACGAAGACTTTCAAAATGGTTGTGTCATTTATGGACTCTACATTTATACCCAGGCTCCCCATGAGGATTTAATTATTCGTTCACAGTTGCGCCAGAAAATTCACGACAGATGTTACATGGAAGGCATTGAACTGCTGTCTCCACAATACATTGCTGTACGAAATGGCGATGAGTCAACCCTTCCTGACAATTTTTCCTCACCCCATCGTCCATCTACCAAAAGCAGTTACGATAATTACTATTCCAATGACACAGCCACCACTTCTGATGAAGTGACTGATCTCAGTCGTTCATAACCTTTACCATTCCGTAGAGACAAGCCTTTAAATGCCGCATGGAGTTGAATGAGCAGGGCAAATATGATCCGAAGGCAACCTTGCCCTCTAATGCACCTACCCTACCTATGCAGCAGTATATCAATAGCAAGCAACGGACTGATGAACAGGTGAGGCGATCGCCTTAAACGACTTCACCAGTCCAGCGTGCTTTTGCGACTTAGACACGCTTACGGCGGGTTTTAGTCGTACCAGTTCGCGTTGTTCCCCCTGTCTTTGCAGTCCGGGTGCGTGTTGTCGATTTTGCCTTGGGCACTATGGGAGCTTCGACTGGAGTTAAATCCTCTTCTTCTTCCTCCTCCATATCTACGTCCTCATCCTCAATTTCATCCGGTTCAGACAGGCTGAGCGGAGCAATCTGGGAAGACAGATCTTCTTCTGGATCTTCAATCCTGGATTGTAGGCGACGTGGTGCCCGCATCGATTTTTCCATAGAGGCTGGGTCTGCCTTACGGCTGCGGGAAAGATAGTACTTTAGAGAAGATGCCCGGATTTGAATGCCCCGCTGGTTGAGGAGGGCTGCAATCTCCTCGTAGGTATATCCCTTGTTCAAGGCATCAGTAATTTCATCTCTCAGGAGAGAAATTGCTTCCCGCAGTGACCAGCGTTCCCTGGGGCGCTCTGGTAAATCTTGCAAACTCATGGTTGCCTTTTCAATAGCAGCCTTAGAAACCAAAGTTGGTGGTGGGACACGTTTAGAACTTGAAGTCATTGTTTAGAACCAAAGTAGTAATATATTCACTATAGTTTATCTGTTGCTGCTAGCGTAGCATCCGTGTAGTCCTCACGATATATCTATAATCATTTGACCAAAGAGCTACTAGCTATTGCATTTCAATCCGTCAGGAGATTCCTCGAAGCAATAACACTGATTTAACGGGTCGCTTCACCTCCTCCCCAATAGAATTGACTTTACCATAAACCGTCTTGCCCGCGTAATAGAATGTCGCAGAACTGCCACCGTCTAAATTCATTGCCTGTTCTGCACCCAGTGTTTCCATAAAATTGGCCATCTCTTGCAAAGAAAACCCAGACGCTAAAGGTATGTCAGGCTGCTGAGCAATCATGGCCCACACTACATCTCCTGTAGATGTGATGCCAATGGCACTTCTAGCATTCGGTTGGGTGCTACCCAGCGCATCTCGGACAATTTGCCCATCCACTTGCTCTACAAACCCTTCTTGCTCCGTCAGCAATTGGGGCAGCAGTTGTGGCCCTGCTCCCAAGGCATCAACTAAACGACAATTTGGAGGCACTGAGGTCTGACGTAAAGCAATTTGATAGCGTGTAGTGTGCCCGCAAGCCAACCGTCGAAACTCAGTGCGATTGAGTATCCGATCGAGCACCGCAGCTAATTCAGGATTGCCAACTAACCGTTCATTCTGACTAGGATCTGCCACTAATTCTCCTTCATCAAAAAGATAAGACGTTGTTTTCTGGTTCTGAGGGTCAAAAAACCCTCCGTTAATGGCGGCAACTGCCTCCTGTTGTCGAGCAATTTCCTCTACTAAATCTAAAGTAGAAGAAAGTGCAATTTCAATGCTACCGGAATGATCAGCAGGAATCTGTAAAGAATGAACTTCACCTTGGGGTAATGAATACACCTGATAGCGAATCACTGGCTTTGGGTCAGAAATGACAGGTTGACCAGAAGGTGATGTAACGGACATAGAGGGCAGAGACGATCGCTCAAATCGCAATAGGCTAATCAATCCAATCGCACAGATTAAAGCCAAGCCAAACCAAATTCGTTTGATTTTTCCTCGCATGAAATCGGTATTCTACTTGGTTACTCTAAACGATCAACACACATGTATCACCAAGTTAGCAGACGAAAGACAAAACCGCGTTGAAATCGAGATGGCTATGACTACTACTAATGACTACATACACGAATGAGCCAGGAATCTTCCATCTATGGCTTATACCTGATGAGAGGGTAACTCATCTTCGGTTGAAACAATAGAGGTTAATTCAAGGGCAACATACAAGTTTACAGGGGTTAAAGACGGCTTGAACTCTATAGAGAGTCTACACCATTGATAGGGTTTTAAGGCAAGAATGTTAGATGCGTGGCTCCACATTTAGGGTTCTTCTAAAGAAGATAATAATACTCGATTTTGAGAAATTCAATAGGCAAAGCAGACTAAAGCCAGGATTTTCTGAGAAAATTTAGTAAAACTTGTTAGTTCGCGAATACTTTAGCACTCATAACGATGATTTCCAGGCTGATCACGTTGAGAATTCATTTCAGGACACATTTTTGAGTGGCAGCCCCTGCATGGGGCTGCCACTCAAAAATGTCTTAATCAGAGCGTGTACCATTATAAATGGTTAAAAGTCGTCACGAATTTTGAAGCACGGAACTGCATCGACAAATCGACCCTAGTTCGATAATTGGACTGATTAGCAATCGCTTCCACTACCGCTGCCAAATTAGCATTACCTGCTCTCGCTCCTAAACCATTGATAGAACACTCAATTTGTTGGATACCATAACCCAACGAAACCATAGAATTTTCGATAGCGAAGCCTCGATCATTATGACAATGAACCGATAGCGCTGCCTGGTCGATATTGGGAATCCGGTGAACAATTGTATCTAGTAAATGGGCAAATTCCATAGGTGACGCAACTCCCAAACTGTCAGGGATAGTCACTGTTCTAGCACCACTGCGAATAGCCGTTTCAATCGCTCGACACAAAAAATCGGGTTGACTGCGGGTCGCATCAAAGGCTGACCATTGTACATCCTCACAATAATGACGTGCCATAGCAATACTGTCACGAATGATGTCCAGTGTTTGAGTTCCGAAACGATTTGGTTCTGATAAATTGACCGACGTGAAAACATTAATCCGACCATGAGCCGCAGATTTGAGAGCGATCGCCACACTCACAATTTCAGCAGGTCGGCTACTCGCTAAGCCACAAATGACGCAATTCTCGATCTGCTGCGACAGCACAGCAATGACATCGCTGTCTTGGGGAAAGGCTCCAGGATAGCCAACTTCAATCACATCCACCTGCATTGCTGCCAACAGTTGAGCTAGCTCTAATTTTTGTTGTAGGCTCAACTTCACCGCTAAAGCCAGTTCTCCATCGCGCAGAGTCGTATCAAAAATAGCTATTTTTCTTGGATGGTCAAGGGCATTCATGGATCACTCTCTCACTTGCTGTCAGCCATCTTAACCCAATGGTAGGAAGTTGTAAGCAGGGCGATCGCTTCACAATCATAGTCTCTACCTGATTAGGGCATTTACCTTGAATACTCACCTGCCAGCCAAGTCCTCCTGTTCTCATAGCGGTATCATCTCTGCGGTGTTAGCTTATGCAACTTGGGGACTATTACCCATTTACTGGAAGTTACTAGGAACTGTCCCTGCGATCGAGATTGTCTGCCATCGAATGCTCTGGTCAACTGTGTTTCTAGCCATGTTGCTCCTGCTACAAAAGCGGGGAACAGAGTTTGTCAAACTATGGCGCACCCCTCAACATTTAAGTGTGTTGGTTGTCACTGCTACTCTGCTTACCTTTAATTGGGGACTTTACATCTACGGAGTCAACACCGAACGAGTCGTAGAAACGAGCTTGGGCTATTTTATCAATCCATTGGTCAGTGTATTACTGGGATTGGTGTTTCTGCGGGAGCGATTAAATTGGGGGCAAATCCTGGCGGTGATTTTAGCCAGCATTGGAGTTGTCAATTTCATCTGGCATTTGGGGGTTGTTCCCTGGATTGCGCTAGCGCTGGCTTTTTCTTTCGGACTCTATGGACTGTTGCGGAAAATTGTACCCGTTGCCCCAATGGTGGGTTTAGCTATGGAAACATTGCTCATTACCCCGATCGCGCTCATGCTAGTAGGACATTGGGCCCGCGTAGGAGTAGGACACCTCGGCAGCACTCTTGAGATCACACTTCTGCTCATGGGGGCTGGCGTGGCCACATCAATGCCGCTCTTATGGTTCAATACAGCGGCGAAACAATTACGCCTCTCTACCTTAGGATTTCTGCAATATGTTGCACCGAGCCTGCAATTGCTGCTGGGCGTATTTCTCTATCGTGAACCTTTCACCCAAATTCACCTGATCACGTTCGGTTGCATCTGGTTAGCTCTGCTGATTTACTCGACAACTTCTTTACAGATGCAAAATCCTCAAAGGTTAAGATAATAGGATAATTCACAGTTTTCACCCGATTTTGCCCCATCCCGATTTTTAGCAGCAATTCTCATTTTGGTTTGGGAGCGTCCGCCGACGGCGGACGCTCCCAAACCAAGCCTGGGTTTTCTGCCCCGACTTGGGCAGAAAACCCAGAGAGTGCATCCCGATTTTGCGAGTGGCGCGGGCGCAGCCTGCGCCACTCGCAAAATCGGGTTTAGCAGATTACAAAAGTGGGATGCACTCAAACCCAGATTCTATTTCAAAATGAGAATTGCTGGATTTTTGGAAAACTTCTTGACTAGATAACGGAGATGGTTTGGAATTATGTCGTGTGGTGGTTTTGCAATCGCAGTAGCGATTGGACAGCTAGCCATCCCAATGCACACCAACCGTTGAGAAATGATTGGTTGTGCCCAAGCAGGATATAGTGTAACAGGTATTGATATCTCTCCAACTGCGATCGATTGGGCAACTGAAAACGCAGCTAAAGCAAATGTTAATGTTAGTTTTATACAGGGTGATGTACTAGAATTAGCTGAAGTCGCAGATGCATCTTTTGATATTGTTGTAGACGGTCGCTGTTTTCATTGCATTATTGGGAACGATCGTATTCTCTTCTTAAGAACTGCCCATCGAACTCTTCAATACAACGGTGTTTTGGTAATCAACACGATGTGTAATGAAGTTCCGATGACACCCTACTGGAGAGATTACTTTGATTCCCAAACACGCTGCACTGTGCATGATGGTCTAGCAACACGCTACGTTGGTGATTCTAACGACATCCTGCAAGAGGTTATCTGTGCCGGATTTCGAGTTCTGAATGTGGAGATTTTACCGCCTAGAGATCAGGAGAGCCTAGCAGATCTCCAAGTAATTGCGGGAAAAAGATAAGAAATGTTGTGTACGGTCAGTACGCTAACAATATGCCCTGAGTCCGACGAAGTCGCCACAGTTTGGTAGCCATAATGCCTGGGAGAATAGCCCAGTTCCAATGCTAGTCAATCCCCTCTTATAGCCATATGCACTTTGATTAACGTGAGTTCGACGAGTGGTTTTTCGTTGGGGCGGGCTGCGCCCGCCCCAACGAAAAACCTTGTTTGAGGGGTGTGGCGCGACGCGCCACACCCCTCAAACGGCGATTATCGAACTCACGTTTGATTAGGACATTTTGGAGGGGTCGCGTCGCGACCCCTCCAAAATGTCCTTGTCCTAATCGTGTTGAATACAGCTATAACTCATGCCAAAATAATGCAATTGGCAACCGATGAGCGGATACGGGAAACGAGCGATCGCCTCTTCAGACAATACTTGCTTGAGCGCCAATACACAATTGAGACGCATTGAACATGACTATTCAAATGTTCAAGTTGATCAAGCAACGAGAAAAATACTGTCAGACTTATCTGCAATTTCCAGCAATTTAGATGTGCCAATGCTTTTGATTGGTGCCAGAGCAAGAATCCTTTGCAGAAATAATTGAATTGTCAGGCAATCACCAGAAAGAGGGGTGTGGTAAGCCAGAGCATTGCTTATAATTCACCCACAGGCAAGTGAAATTTTACAGTTATCTCTGTCTGTCGATGTCAGTCTTGAGGGCGCTGAATCAAAGCTATGGTCAAAAAAAGATCCACATCTCTGCTCCTGAGTCTTTTTCTAGCTGCTCCTCCTCTGACAACAGGGTGCAGCCGTGCGCCGCAAGCCGAGGCAGGTGGGCCACCGCCGCTGCCCGTCAAAGTACAAGCTGTAGAATCAGGCACGATTCAGGAAAGTTCTGAGTTTGTCGGCACACTGGAAGCCCAAGAACGAGTCGAGTTGAAACCAGAAATTCAAGGACGGATTGAGCAAATCGAAGTGGCAGCAGGCGATCGCGTCCAGGCAGGCACTCCCATTTTGTTACTGCGTCCTGATCAAACCCAAGCCCAACTGGAAAATGCCAGAGCCAGAACCTCAGCGACACGAGCTGCCCGCACGACCGCCGCCGCACAATTACAGGCGAGAGAAGCCGATCGCGCTCGACTGGCCGCAGAAGTGGAACTACAACGCACCGAATTCAATCGTACCTCCCAACTGGTGGCAGAAGGTGCTTTTTCCCAACAACAGCAAGATATTGCTCAAAAGAATTTAGATACGGCGATCGCATCTTTACAAGCGGCTGAGGATCAAGTTGCAGCAGCCCAGGCAGCCGTGGCAGAAGCCGAAGCGAATATCCAGGCAGCAGCAGCAGAAGTTGCTTCGGTGCAAGAGACTTTGGGATTTAAGCAAGTCACCGCCCCAATTGCAGGCATCGTTGGAGATGTGTTAGTCAAAGCAGGAGATTACGTCTCCATTGGTCAAACGGTAACTAACATTACCCAGAACGATTTTTTGGATCTGAGGATCTCTGTTCCTTCCACGCGCACAAACCAATTACGCCCCGGATTGCCAGTTGAACTGATTGATCCCAACACGGAGGAAACCCTAACTACAGGCAGCGTTGATTTTATTTCCCCTCAAGTCAACACCGCTGCTCAGACGATTTTGATCAAAGCTCGCTTTCCCAACCAAAATGATCGCCTCCGAGATGGACAATTTGTCAGAGGCAAAATCATTTGGGAAACGAAACCGGGTCTGTTGGTTCCGACTGTAGCCGTTTCCCGCATCGGTGGACAGAGTTTTGTATTTGTCTCTGAAACAGATGACTCACAAGAGCAATCCCAGCCCATCGCTCGACAAGTTCCTGTGGAGTTGGGCAACATCCAGGGGCCAAACTATGAAGTGCTCAGCGGCCTTGAATCAGGAGATCAAATTGCTGTTTCCAATATCCTGAAACTGCGAGATGGTGCTCCCATTCAACCTGAATCTTAAGGGGATTTGAGCAGCGATCGCTGACTAAGCTCAGGTTAGACGTACTTAACTAAGCCAGTTCATACAAAGCTTTAAACCAGATTACAAACTTTTGAGCAGCAGGGTGATTTGGATTCAGGATACGTTCTGTGATGGCTTGATGGATTTGTCGTCCTGGCGGATTTTGCCAGGCTAACCAAGTATAAATATTAGCCTTATCACAATGGGGATCTATAAACCCTGATCCCTTACTTTTTGCTTCTTGGGTGACTTCTTGAGCAAACTGCCAAAGTATTTGATTGCCGTTTGGAATAATGTATGTCAAGAATGTCTCTAACATACCTCGCATCTTATTATCAGGCATCATCCAAATGCCAAACCGAATCCCATTAGGGGCTATATGGATTAACCCATTCTCTGGTAGATTCTCTGGAATGTCAGGAATACCCTTTAAGCTGGCTCTTCTAATACTCTGCCAGCGTCCCGCAGGATTGTCATCTGCGTCAACCATAATTCCGAGCACTGCAAGACCTGAAGCTTGTAGTTCAGCTGAAATTACATCTGGATCGATTAGTTTCTGATAGCCACCAAAATCACGAATGTATACAACAGGTTTTTTTCGCGTCCCCCAATTTATTCCATTGGCTTCAATTAACTCTGGTATCACACGGGAGTCCTGCCGTCCCTCTACAAGCAGAATCTTTGGATGAACATCAGCCATGCTCTAGCGCACCTCAATTCCTCGCTCAGCAGCAATGACAATCTGTCGTTCAGTAAAAACAATGCTGTTTGGTTTATCCTTCTCGATTCTATGAATTGTAATTCCCTCTGGACTGGGATGTTCAGTGCTGGCAATGGAAGCCAGACTAGACCAACAATCACTGTTATGGGTTGTAGCAAACACTTGAACGTTGAGTCGTTTTGCTGTCTCCCAAATTAATTTCCACATATCAGACATGGCACTAAAATGAAGTCCAGTATCAATTTCATCAACCAACAGAACACCATTTTTTGCATTAACAATGGCTAGGGTTAGCCCCAACATTCGCCATATTCCATCTCCCATGCTGCCAATGGGTATGCGTTGATCTTCATCAGCAAGCCTGACAACGAAGCCACTGTGTGATCCAGCGAATTGATATGGTTCAGAACCAATTGAAGCAATACGTTCAATATTTGGCTCGATAGTTTGAAGTGCTACTGTCACAAATTCTTCTTCAGGTGTGAGAACAATTTGGTCAAACAATTCAATCATATTTTCATTCTTCAAAGAAGAAGCCGTGACAAATTGAGTTTTTGCTTCCAAATGCTTGGAGTTTCTGCGAACACGATCTAAATATCTAAACGGAAGACCGTTGAAAGAAGATAATGGTAGCTTGACTCTTTCATTTTCTTTACCTACCAGCCACTCGATAACTAACTTAACTTGTTGTGAATCCTCAAAGTCTCGATCTCGTGAAAGATTATATTGGCGAGTCTGCGTGTCTGTCCATTCTGCTTGTTCTACAAATACAGTGATGCTCTCTTGATGATTGTGATTTCTACCAAATATCGAAAACCTGCTACCTACATCAATTTCATGCCCATAAAAGAGATGACGAACATCTAGTTCGCGACCATTGTTACGTTTATGGTCCAAAATATACTCACCCCGACTTACCATTACTTCCCGTAATGTGTCGAGACCAGGCTGAGAAGTGAGCAGCTGAATCGCTTCCAATAGTGATGTTTTACCGCTATTGTTAGTTCCAACAAGCAAGTTTAATAGTCCAAGCTGCTGAAGCTCAAAGGTTTGAAAGCAACGGAAATTTTCAATTCTGAGAGATTTCAGCATAGTTTGGTGCAGTCAAGCAAGTTGAAGTACCAGAGTAAAAACTGAGGGGGTGTGTTTATGTCCTCAGTTTTTGCTGAGAAATTGAGCGATACCATTCCATATTGTCATAAAAATCGGGGATCTTTGCACCAGTCTGGGCTGCTAATCTGGATAGGCGCGATATGCTTTGTAAGTGAAGTTTGAACATTAAAAAACGAATGAGAGCATCGCTTGTGGTGCCCTCATTCCAATGAACCATATTCGATGATTCAGCGCGATCGCCTCTTAAGCAGACATCTCAGCGACTACGGCAGCTTCTGCAATGACAGGATAAACGCTGATTTTCTTACCGCCTTTGCCCTTTCTCTCAAAGGTGACCACGCCATCAACGAGAGCAAATAAAGTGTCGTCACTACCCCGACCAACGTTGGCACCGGGATGAAACTTGGTGCCCCGCTGCCGCACTAAAATGTTTCCGGCTCGGACAACCTGACCCCCATAACGCTTCACACCCAGACGCTTCGCATTGGAGTCACGACCGTTTCGAGTACTACCTGTTCCCTTCTTGTGAGCCATGATTCTTTGCCTTTTTTAACTTATAAATTTGCTTTGCCTCAACAGTCAGCCATCTAGTTCAAGCTTCTTCAGACGCTTCAGATGCGGCAGCATCTTCAGTTTCGTCTTCAAGTGCAGCTTCGGCGGTGCTTTCAGGGGGATCTTCTGTAGTAACGTCCGTTGTCACTGCTTCAGTTTCGATCGCCACATCAGCCACCTCAACTACCTCCGAAACTTCATCCGCTTCTGCCAAAGCTTCAACCGCATCCGCTTCAGAAGTCATGGCTTCGGGAGCAACTGCATCTTCAGAAGCAAGTGCAACTTCGGCAATGGGAGTTTCAGTCAGGACAACTTCTGCTTGAGCAACTTCAGCCTCGGCGGTTGTTTCAACCTCAACTACCGTAGCATCGTCTGTAACAGGTTCGGTGACTGTGCCCTCAGGGGTATCTTCAGTGACAATATCAGTCGTCACAGCCTCAGCTTGGACTGCCACATCAGCTACCGCCACATCAGCCACTTCAACTGCCTCCGAGGCTTCATCTGCTTCTGCCAGAGCTTCAACCGCATCCGCTTCAGAAGTTACGGCTTCAGGATCGACAGCGCTTTCAGGAGCAAGTGCAACTTCGGCAATGGGAGTTTCAGTCACGACAACTTCTGCTTGAGCAACCTCAGCCTCGGCGGTTGTTTCAACCTCAACTACCGTAGCATCGTCCATAACAGGTTCATCTACAACAGATTCAGTGGTAGCAGTCACAACATCAGTAGGGGCGATCGCAACTTCCGGGATGATCTCAGCCACATCAACCGTTGGGGCAACTGCTGAATCGCCAACTGGGACACCCGCATCTGAGATATCTGCAACCTCGGTTGGAGCATCGTCAGTTAGTGCCACTGTCTGCGTTGCTTTAGCCGAGGCGATCGTAGAACCATTGAGATTGATGTCATTGATCATCAATCGCGTTAACTCCTGACGGTGCCCCCGCTTCTTGCGGGTTTTCTTCTTGGGTTTCATCTTGTAGACGATGATCTTCCGTCCCCGTAGATGCCTGAGAACAGTTGCCACAACAACTGCTCCTTCAACAAACGGTTGACCAATGGAAATATCGTCATCTGACCCAACAAACAGGACTTGATTAATTAAAACTCGCTCATCTACCTCGGCAGCAAGGCGCTCCACATCGTAAAAGCGACCAGGTTCAACTCGTAATTGCTTGCCACCCGTTTCAATAATTGCGTAGGTCATATTTATTCCTAAATCTAGCCGTACAGGTAGTCAGGCTTCCAAGGGGAGCGAGACATTTCTGTTGAACCTGATCCGAGCCAATAAACAACAGTCTCTAATCATAGAGAATTTTGGTTGAAATTGTCAATAGTCAGTCAATAGCTACAGTAATCCTAAATGATCTATAGAAAAGACAATTCTGTAGAATCTGTAGAACAAGGGGCTTAAGCCCCTTGCCAGTTCACGATTCCAATAGAATTGCCATATATAGAGTGGCTGCATGTGAACCAGGATTAGCGATCGCGCAATCGCTGCACCTCTTGACGCACAACCAAACCAATACTCAAGGCTTCATTGAGCAATGCACTGTATTCGGCGGCTTGATGATGAACCTGTAATTTCTGCAAAGTAGCAAGATTGGTTTCAATCTGGGCAAACAGTTCGTGGCGACGGGCAATGAAGCGTTGATGTTTTCGCAGAATTTTCTCGGTCATTAAACCCGCAATTAGACTTTCACGGGTAGCAGTGAGGGCTTGCAGGATTTCACTGCGATCGTTGACTTTATTGATGTCTGCATTCACCGCGCTTAATTCATCAATGATGCGAACTGCAAGAATCATCTCATTATGTTGCTCGACTTGCTCAATCAGGTGTGCCAACGTTTTGAGTTTTCGACCTTGCAGCATGAGATATAGGTTCCACAACAAGAGGAGGGCGATCGCTACACCAAAAGCGCCAGGCAAAAATCGTAAAGCTTCATTCGTTGGAATGCTGCGCCCATTCAGATAAACCATGAGAACAAGAGTAATGGGCAGCGTGAAAATCAGAATTACCCCAAATGTCAGCAACTCTGTCATCAGCAGTGCCAGAAATCGTTTGTGTTTGCCCCAAGCAGGTCTGAAGGCTCTACCCAGAAACACATCGCTAATCTCCAGCCCCGTTAGTTGTTCTAGTTCTTGATGGGTGATGGTCAGGTGTTCAAAGTCAGACGGCATCATGCGATCTGTCATTCTCAGTTCTAAAGAATTGGGTGATGTGGGTTATGGGTCAATTGTCGCTTCACCGCAAAGAATGCAGAGCCATTCCTCTGGCATCTCTGCGGTGAGTCATTGGCAAGGCAATCTGAATTTACCAACCCATGAGGCTGAGAAAAGATTTAAACACTTGTGAATAGAAGTTACCTTCCAGATTGCGAAACAGTTGGAAAGGTTGACCGGGTGAGCCAAAAAAAGGGCGGAGTGTCCACCCTAATTGACTGCCTACCAACCCATACAGCACCAGCCAAAAAGTGAGGAGTCGATTGCGTTGTTTTTGAGCATCGTCCACAATCTCTATCTGTTCTCCTGCAAAATCGTCGTTGATTCTATCGACGGTTTCATCTGGTTTCATCCATGTGGGAGCAGCATGCATGTAGCGCATTCCCTGATGAAATAGACCAATACCAAACAAACCTGTGAGGGTGAAAATTGCCACGTTCAAAAGTAGAAAAAAATTGTACTCGCGAATAGAGATTAAGAAAAACAAGGTAACTGGAGCGAAACTGAACAGCAATACGCTAATCCCTGCGACCCCTGTCAGCAAGAGGGCGACGTATTGATTGAAGTTAAGTTTTGAGCCGATAAGAATATCAAAGAAATACAGTGTCGGCAAACAAATCACTAGCGTGATCAAATACAACGCTGGTAATTTAACGGCTGAAGCAATAATTTGCATCCAAATCCCGCTAGATGCACCAATAATCGCTCCATAAATTGCAAAAAAAATTGAGCTGACAATCAGTAGCGAAGTGATTTTGCCTTCAATTCTGAGAGCTTGACGAATTTCTCTCAAAAAACCGTAGCGATCGCGCAACAAACCTATTAACACAGTAAAGTGCTTCATGTCATCCCCTCTATGCCCAACTTAGAGTTAATATCTCTGACTTAGCTAGAAAAGACACACCCTGAAGCATCAAAACCCATACCGAATCATATAAAGCACCCTACTGAAACCATGACATGTGCTGGGATACAAGTTGGATTAACTGAATTTCGGAAACTACTCCTTATATCGCGAGTTCGACGGTGGTTTTTGTTGGGGCGAGCGCAGCCCGCTCCAACAAAAACCGCTCGTCGAACTCACATCTATCCAATGGGATCAATTTGAATTTAGTCTCCTGTTGAAAATGGAACAAAGCCATATATTGAGAATCACGAATTGCTGCGAACGCTCTACAAAATCTCTTGCACCTGCTGGATCAAACGATCGAGATGTTGTTCACAGAATCGCTCTGCCTCTGGTAACGGCATTCCTCTGGCGATCGCATAGGTTTCAAAGGCGTTGTAAACAATAGCTTTAGCAATTTCTCTTTCTTCCTCGCTAACTGCCCAGCGATGCTCAATGCATCCTTTAATAATCAAATTCATTAACTGTTGTTCCTGTCTCAGGTCAGCAAGCAACTGTTCGGCAGGGGAAGGGAATTCAGTCATGTTTGTGGATGAAAGATTTGTGTGCTCTGTGCCTCCGTGGTTTTCTCCTCATCTGTAGGATTCAGAGGTATAGATTCCTCGACAGTCGTTTGCGGATGAAAGTAATCATAAATTTGTTGGGCCATTTGTGGGCCAATTCCCGGAACTGCTGTGATTTGTTTCACGGAGGCTTCCCGCAGATAATCGATCGACCGGAAATGTGCCAACAGTTGTTTTTGCCGATGCTGCCCCAGTCCAGGGATTTCAGCCAGACGAGAGCGCCTCATGCGATCGCTGCGTTGTTGCCGATGAAAACTAACGGCAAAGCGATGGGCTTCATCGCGTAATCGTCGTAATAATTGCACACCAGGTTGTTCTGGATCAGTGTTGAGAGGTTGGGATTCTCCGGGCAGGAAGATTTCTTCCCGCTGTTTGGCTAAACTCAAAACCTTGACTTCTTCCAACAAGTTCATTTCTCGTAAGACCTCGACCACTGCCGAAAGTTGTCCTT
>Ga0224722_1000427_pt1 | contig 24374 bp, 19 predicted proteins | sample Balambano_FR1_Me_FD_161646 | JGI IMG/M metagenome (GOLD analysis project Ga0224722, IMG submission 161646) | Freshwater sediment microbial communities from Lake Towuti, South Sulawesi, Indonesia - Balambano_FR1_MetaG | ecosystem: Environmental > Aquatic > Freshwater > Lake > Sediment | place... | reverse complement strand
CGCCAGCACTACATCAGCCACCGCCGCCCAACTCACTAGCGCAGCAGAAACAGCCATTCAACAGGCCAGTGTTGAAGCCAAAGTTGCTCACCAAGCCTCCCGTCGCCCCACTCCAGATGCCTCCGCCCATTCTGTTACTCCCAGACATACTCCTCCTTCAACGCCAGTGCCGATCGTGCAAAGCGGCAAAGGTGTTTACGTGCGAAAAAAATATCGCCAGACTCAACCAAGCGATGCCCCGCAAGACCGCATGACAGCAGAGTTAGAGCCTTCTGCCAGTGAATCTGAACCTGTCAAATCGGTGCATCCATTACAACCTGTGACATTTCCTCCCACCCCAACCTCTGGCGTAGACGAAGCCACGATCGCAAGTTTCCGAGAAGCATTAGAGGATGCTGTTGAAGAGGTAACTGGGGTGCCAGAGGTAACTGATGTGATGCCTACCCCCGTAAGTCAACCCCTTAGTAAGGCTGAGTCAATACTGGTGAATCCATTGGACTCCGTGCACGATCGCCTAGAAGAAGCCGAAGAAACCGTAGAACGCATGATAGAAGAGATTGAAGTGCAGGAACAAACCCGCACTAATTCATCTCATTAGCCCAAGTCCCTAGAACCGAAGAAACTGTAATGTGCCCAAGTCTCCAGAGGCTGGTATCCAATAGCTTGGTACAGCTGATTGCTTGCCCCATTGGCCGCATCAGCAAATAGGTAGCAAGCTCGGTACCCTCGATCAAGTAACCTTTGGCTGAGGGTGGCTACACAGGCTGTAGCATAGCCCTGATGGCGATGAACTGGCGGCGTATAAACAGGGCCGATGCGGGCACTGGAGGATGAGTAGCAAGTGCAACAAGCCAAACACACCGGCTGCTGTGTTTCCCATAAGTACGCATTTCCCCGCTGCAACACACGATCGCACCAGTGGGTAACGTCTTGCTGCATAATTGGGTCGTGAATTTCCATCGCAAAGGCTGTGCCCCATGCCAACAGGCAGGGTCGATCGGCCTCAGTCGCTTGGCGCAAATGCCCATCTGGCAAAGGGCGTGTAGATACAGCAGTCAATTCGTAAAGACGCAAATTACGACTTACACCCCAGGTTTGTCCAGTCAGGTGGCACCAGCAATCTGCAAAATACCGAGCCATCATTGCCGGAGCATTTACCCCTGGAAGTCCCATAGCTAAGGTTTGACGATCCTGCACAATCAGGGAAATAGCCGCCAACGGGTCGATCGCCGACAACACCAGCGGGTAGGGGGGAGTTTGAATGGCTACTGCGATCGGGGCTCCCTCAGATTCCACCCATGCAAGGTAGGGAGCAGGCTCAATGGAGCCATTTTCCTGGCGGTTCAGATGATCAAGAATCGCTAGTAGCAAATTATTTCGGCTTTCTTGCCGCTGCAAATAGCCCACCACATCGGTACAAAATTCCTGGACATTGGTCGATCGATGAACCTGCATAAGCCTTCTACTTGGTAAAGAAAACTTTGTATCCTAGTTGCTGCAATGATGCTATAGGTACTGCTAAAACCTCATGGGTAAGCGTCTTCATGGCACAAGATTCTTTTGACAATCTGCATTCTCCTAAAACTCGTCTTGCACTCACTTATGGACGAGATGTTCGGTTCCTCATTTTGGAGCATGCGCTAATTGCTGCAATCATTGGCCTCAATCCTTTTCCTAATCTGTTTACTGTGTCACTAGCCCTGGTAGGGTTGCTAGCTCTCAAGCTAATGCGAGCCATCGGCGCTCGCTGGGGCTTTCCACCTGTACGAGACGTGCTGGCGATCGCAGGCAACTTTTTTGGTGGATTGGGTGCATTAGCCCTAGCCGCTATGGCCTGGTTAACCATGATCGCAGCAGGCATCTATTTTTCAACTCTGCGATCCTATGCCCTTGCTGCTAGTTACTTTACCTTTGTCTGGGTAATTGGACAGGCAACCCAGCAATTTTATGAAGCGTCTCAAGTCAGGCTCCCCAAAGCAGAGACAACTCAGAAAGCAGAGACAACTCACCTATCTGGAGCGACAAACCTCCAACCCGCTACGCTGACTCATCAGACCCAGGCAATACAAGATGTGCAGCGCTTCACCAGTGTCAAGCGGCGGCAATTTGTACTCAGTGGTTTGGCCTCTGCTTTGACCATGACCGGAATCCATGATTACATGAAAGCCAGACAGTTAAGTGCTCAGCAAACTCGTCTAGCTCGAGTCCTGCGGGAATCACCAGAATATGTTGAATCCTATCTGCAAGCAGCCTTTTCCTCTGATGCCAAACTGTCTACCCAGACTAAGGAGATTCAGGAGTCCTTGAAAATAGCTGTACCCACGGCAGCCTACGATCGCACCATTTCCAAACTCCTGATCCGCTGTAGTCGTCTGGGCACTGAGCAATACCTCACCGGTACGATCGTCGAAAACTATGATGGCTCCATCAAGCGACTGCCTAGCTACGATTCCCAGTTAGATAGCTATACCCAATTCGCATCAATCATTGGCCCCGAAGAAGCTACCACTAGCCGCCGCATTGACTTGCGACAGGACACTCTGCTTCCCAGCGACCCGCTGCGTGACAACCTAGATTGGCTAGAAGAACAGGTGCAGGGACTGGCTGGTCAAGCCGTAGTTGTGAAATGGCTTAGTCCGGTGTACTGGGGGTTTGTACTGACGAACTCTAGCCATAGCATTATGATGTTTCGCGGCACCCAACGCACGAATGAGTGGATCCAAAATTTTCTAGCCCGACAAGATGTTGCTACCCCCATTTCTCGATTTAAGTTTGCAGGCAAAGTGCACAGCGGTTTTGCCACGCTTTATGCGTCGATCGCCCAAACCACGATCGATATTGCGGCCAAGCTTGACCCCAGTCGTCCCGTCTACATCACTGGCCACAGCCTGGGAGCAGCACTCGCTACCCTAGCAGCCATGGACATTGCCCTGCGAGTACCCCAAATTCGAGAGCAAGTGCGGCTCTACACCTACGCCAGCCCACGAATAGGCAACTTGGAATTTGCGAACGAGCACAGCCGTCTGGTTCCCAATAGTTACCGTGTGGTCAATGTTGCTGATGCTATTCCTTTGGCTCCTCCAACATTTATTAAAAATTTGGTGTTTGTGCACGTGGGGCAGCAGTGGAGTTTTGTTGATTACACCGGGGATGTGGGACCTAGCCACTTTGTCAGCAGCTATCGTCAAGCGATCGACCGAGAGCTAGAGACTAACACACTCTCCTAACCAACCTAATTACCAACACCCTTGAAGCCGTACCATTAGTCACTGATGATAAACTATCAGCGATAGCGACGATCTCATACTACAATTGTAGTACACCATTCTTTATTCTTTTCCATTGCCCATGCCTGCTACTGAACCCGGAGCCTACAAAGAAACCGTTATCCTGCCTAAAACAGAGTTTGACATGCGTGCCAACGCTGGGAAACGAGAACCTGAGATCCAACAATTTTGGGCAGAGCAGCAGATCTACGAAACCTTGTCGAAAACTAATCCGGGCGATCGCTTCGTGCTTCACGACGGGCCTCCCTATGCCAACGGGTCATTGCACATGGGTCACGCCATGAACAAAATCCTGAAGGACATCATCAACAAATATCACTTGCTGCAAGGGCGCCAAGTGCGCTACGTACCTGGGTGGGATTGTCATGGCTTGCCGATCGAGCTGAAAGTGCTGCAAACCCTCAAGCCTGACGAACGTAAAACCATCACCCCCCTGGAATTGCGGCAAAAAGCACGCCAATTTGCCCTAGACACCGTCCAAGAACAGTGCGAAGGCTTCAAACGCTACGGCGTATGGGGCAACTGGCAAAATCCCTACCTTACCCTCAAGCCTGAGTACGAAGCCGCCCAAATCGGCGTTTTCGGGCAAATGGTGCTGAAAGGATACATCTATCGAGGACGCAAACCCGTGCATTGGAGCCCAAGCTCCCAAACGGCTCTCGCTGAAGCCGAACTAGAGTATCCCGAAGGCCATACCTCTCGCAGCATCTACACCGCCTTTGAGGTAACGGGGCTGCCCTCGGCACTACTGGCTCCCTTTGACCCCTTTTTAGGCGAACTGGGGGTAGCCGTCTGGACAACCACACCCTGGACAATTCCAGCTAATTTGGGCGTGAGTGTTAACCCCGATTTGGTCTACGCTGTCGTAGAAACGGGAGAAAACGCGCCCGGGCGGTTTAAATACCTGCTGGTAGCCAAAGATTTGGTCGATCGCCTCAGCCACGTATTAGGCACCTCCCTGACCCTACAAGCCTCGGTTATGGGCAAACTACTGGATGGCATCACCTACCGCCATCCCTTTTTCGATCGCCAGAGCAAAGTCTTAATCGGCGGCGATTACGTCACTACCGAATCTGGAACTGGCCTGGTTCACACGGCTCCTGGCCACGGCCAAGAAGATTACCAGGTGGGGCTGCGCTATGGCCTGCCCATTCTGGCTCCAGTAGACGATCGCGGCGACTTCACCGAAGAAGCAGGTCAGTTTGCTGGACTCAATGTTCTGGGTGATGGCAACACAGCCGTGATTGAGGCGCTGCAACAAACCGGAGCCTTGCTTAAAGAAGAACTCTACGTCCACAAATATCCCTACGACTGGCGCACCAAAAAGCCCACGATTTTCCGGGCAACGGAGCAGTGGTTTGCCTCGGTCGAAGGCTTTCGAGATCGGGCATTGCAGGCAATCACAGATGTACGCTGGATTCCAGCCCAAGCCGAAAACCGCATCACTCCTATGGTAGCCGAGCGATCGGACTGGTGCATCTCCCGCCAGCGCAGTTGGGGCGTGCCTATCCCTGTGTTCTACGACGAAGCCACCAACGAACCGCTGATGACCCAGGAAACCATTGCCTACGTCCAAGCGATCGTCGCAGAAAAAGGTTCCGACGCCTGGTGGGAATTGCCTGTGGCCGAGCTACTACCAGAACCCTATCGCAGCAATGGCTGCAGCTACCGCAAAGGCATGGACACGATGGATGTCTGGTTTGACTCCGGTTCCTCTTGGGCTGCTGTAGCCAACCTACGTGAGGAATTGAAGTACCCGGTGGACATCTACCTAGAAGGTTCTGACCAGCACCGTGGTTGGTTCCAGTCCAGCTTGCTTACCAGCGTCGCGGTTAACGGCCATGCCCCCTACAAAACAGTACTGACCCATGGCTTTGCCCTGGATGAACAAGGCCGCAAAATGAGCAAATCCCTGGGCAATACTGTCGATCCGATGGTAATCATCAATGGCGGCAAAAATCAGAAGGAAGAACCACCCTACGGAGCCGACGTGCTGCGACTGTGGGCGTCGTCGGTAGACTACTCATCGGATGTGCTGATCGGCAAAACTATCTTGAAGCAACTGGCCGATGTCCGTGGCAAAATCCGCAACACCGCTCGTTTTCTACTAGGTAACTTGTTTGACTTTGACCCAGCTCAGCATACTGTCCTCTACGAAGAACTAACTGACCTCGATCGCTATATGCTGCACCGCATGACTGAGGTTTTCCAGGAAGTTACCGATGCTTTTGAAAGCTTCCAGTTTTTCCGCTTTTTCCAAAGCGTACAGAACTTCTGCGTGGTGGACTTGTCCAATTTCTATCTAGACATTGCTAAAGATCGACTGTACATCAGTGCTGCCAACTCTCCCCGTCGGCGCAGTTGCCAGACAGTCATCTGGTATGCGCTCGAAAATCTGGCTCGGGCGATCGCCCCGGTGCTGTCTCACCTGGCAGAGGATATTTGGCAATACCTACCCTATCCAACCCCATACAAATCCGTATTTGCTGCTGGATGGGTGTATTTGGAACCTCACTGGCAGCAACCTGAATTGGCCAAGCAGTGGGAAGCTTTGCGCGACCTCCGCGGCGAGGTCAACAAGGTTCTCGAACGTGCCCGCAATGACAAGACGATCGGTGCCTCTCTAGAAGCCAAGGTGCTGCTGTACGCCAGCGATGCTGCTCTCCGCCAGACTTTAGCGGCTATGAATCCTGCCGATGCTCTAATCGGAAATCGGGTCGATCAGCTACGCTACCTGTTCCTGGTATCTCAAGTAGAAATCCTGGATAGCCCCGATCGTCTGCAAGGGTTGAAGTACACGACCCAAACAACTGGAGCCGAGGTTGGCGTTGTCGATGCCGAGGGACACAAGTGCGATCGCTGCTGGAACTACTCCACTCAAGTTGGTGCCTCAGTAGATCATCCATTGCTCTGCGAGCGCTGTATTCCTGCCTTGGATGGCCATTTCTAGCCATCAGTTACGACCCAAGTTGGGCAACTTGGGCACCAGCTACCAGGTTTTTTCTAACCACGTTAAGATAGTTGCCCAATTGGCATTGGCTAACCTACTAGCTGCATATTGGCCATGAGCAGACAAAACCGCTAGTTCAAACACCCCCTAAAACTGTGACTAAATTAGTTGTTGCAACAGGAAATCCCGGCAAAGTTAAAGAATTTCAGGCGGCGCTAGCCCAGACTCAATGGAAGCTTGTGCCTAAACCAGCCGAAATCAATGTTGAAGAAACCGGCAACACTTTTGCAGAAAATGCTCGTCTCAAGGCAAGTCAGGTGGCTCTTGCTACTGGTGAATGGGCGATCGCCGATGATTCTGGACTAGCCGTAGATGCCTTAAATGGTGCACCGGGAGTCTATTCTGCCCGACTTGGAGCCACCGATCGCGAACGAATTCAAAACTTGCTGGAACAATTGACTCACGAATCTAGTCGGGAGGCGCAGTTTGTCTGTGTCATTGCGGTAGCTAGCCCCAATGGTACGATAGCCCTCGAAACTTATGGTGTTTGCCCTGGAGCCATTCTGGAACAGCCTCGTGGTAGTGGTGGATTTGGTTACGACCCCATCTTCTATCTGCCTGACTATCAGTGCACCTTTGCTGAAATGAGCTTAACGCTGAAGCAGCAAGTTAGCCATCGAGGCAGAGCCTTAGCAAAACTTCTTCCGCAATTGCAGCAACTGCTGTTGAATCTCTGAGTAACCTATTAGTTTCTTTTGTTTATCCGTAAATCTATCGGTACTTTTTTACACATTTGCGTATTCATTAACCCTGCTGATTGCGCATTTATGGCAGGTTTTGTAAGAATTGCATGAAGTTTTCAGGTTTTATCCGGAGCATCAACAGTCTCCTCTAGTCAAAGGTTTGAACCAATTATTTGCTGATATTTGCTGACTGAGCCAGTTAGTGTCTTCATAAGATCTTTACACAATGAACACTTTATAAAGTTCTTGAAAAGATTACATCATGGTTATGTTAGATACTACCTCGGCCAGTGGGGATCGGTTTATAGTCAATCTAGGCAAAAGCCTGCGTGTTTCTACGGTACTGATAGCAACTGGCTGAAGAACTATGCACTCTGTGTTATCGAAATCATACAGTGGATCCTTCTCCACCGAGCTTACGGGGCTGAGGGCACCTCACCCCTCCGTCAGCTCTACATTCAAGCGGGCTCTAGATATTGTCGGAAGTTTGGTGGGTTTGGTCATTCTCAGTATTTTCTTTGTTCCTATTGCGATCGCGATCAAGTTTGATAGTCCCGGTCCTATCTTCTACTCCCAAGAGCGCTACGGTTTGATGGGTCGTCCATTTCGGATTTACAAGTTTCGCTCTATGGTAGTCAACGCGGACGCTCTCAAATCTCAGATTAAGAATGAGGCAAAGGGGCTAATCTTCAAGAACCAGGATGATCCACGAGTTACACGGGTAGGTCGTTTCCTTAGGAAGACAAGCATTGATGAGTTACCCCAGTTTCTCAACGTTTTACGTGGTGAGATGAGTTTGGTAGGGACTCGCCCTCCAACCGGAGATGAAGTTGCCAAGTATGAGGAGCATCACTGGCAGCGCTTAAATGTAAAGCCTGGTTTGACAGGAGAATGGCAAGTCAGCGGTCGATCGCTTATCAAAGATTTTGAGGATATTGTCAAGCTTGATTTACGTTACCAAGAGCAGTGGTACCCTCTCTACGACCTCGTTCTGATTGCTAAGACAGTGTATATTTTGATTGGCAAGGTAGGGGCTTACTAAGCGATTTGCTGCTTCAGCGAGTGAGACAGGATTACTAAATTGACACGCTTTAAATTTTAGTCCTGTGCTACACCTTCAGGCTTCTGGGGTATAGTGCAGGACATTATGCTGTAATGGAGTTTGCTTAGGCACCTCCTATCTCAGGGTAGAACTCCAGATTTAGGTTTCTTTAAGTTGCAGAAAGTACAATGGCTAGAGCCGCCTTACTAATCGGAGTTAGCGAGTGTGCAACTGGATGGGCTCCTTTGGTAAAGGCGCGCAAGCATGTAGAAGTGATGCGGCGATCGCTGCGTCAGGCTCAGCCCGCCTTTAACTCCCTTCAATGCTTGTACGATGCTTCACCCCAAGCCATAGCTGAAACGATCGAAACGTTCTTTCGCCACCGCTCCCCTCAAGACTTGGTGCTGCTTTTTCTCACTGGATACGGCATACAAGACAGTGACGGGCGGTTATACTTTGCCAGTTCCATGACGGCTCCTGATCAGCAAGGCCAACTCATCAAATCCAGAACTATTCCTGCCTGCTTCGTTCAAGACGCTATGAACAGCAGTCCTGCCCAAGATCAGATCCTTATTCTGGATTGCGATTTTCGGTATGGGTTTGCTGACTCATTTAACGAGCATGCATTGGACATTGAAATGCAGTTGGGAGGCGCTAGGCGATTGATTCTAACAGCATCATCAATCACCTGCCCCGCCCCAGAACCACCTGAACTAGACGCTTGGAGCTACACACGCTACTTGGCTGATGGCCTTATGACAGGGGCAGCAGATACTGACTACGATGGTGCAGTCACCTTTGCTGATTGGCATGCTTACGTCAAAGGCCGTCTGGCGATCGCCGCTCCAGCCGTATGCCCTGAGCTATTTGGATCTGAAGACCTAGCTAACCTCGTCGTAACTCACGTTTCCACTAACAATCCTCACCTGCAATACCGCAAGTTCGTTGAAAACCTAGCACAACCTAGTGACACTGACTCCACAGGTTCCCGACTAGTGAGCAAGCGGCAAATCCTGGAACTGTTTCGGCAACATTTAGGATTGTCATTGCATCAAGCTGAAGAAATTGAATTTCAAGCCTTAAGACCGATGCGAGAATATCGACAGCGGCTACAACTGTATCAAGAATGGTTCTCCAAGACTGTCGGAGGGCGCTATGGAACCTAACCCAAGTCAACCAGATGCTTTGCAAGATGCTCAACGCATTCAGCGTGCCCTCAATCTCACGGATGAAGACATTGCCTCAATTCACACTGCACCCACCATTACCCAACAGCGCCAGCATCAGAAGTATCAAAAAGACTTAGCTCTCTACGAGCGTCTGTTTACGGAGATGGCGCAACGGCGGTTTCCGCTCGGAGCAGATGACAACCAAGATTTGAATTATTTGCAACGATTTCTGCAACTGAGGTCGGAAGATGTCCAAGCGATCGAAGCCAAAGTAACGGCACAGATTGATCCCGCCACGACCCTATTCACAGAAGCCCCCCAACCTGAGGCATCCACTGCGGCTACCCCCGCCAAAACTAACCTAGTTAGCCCTGCGGACAGCTATTCATCCCCAATTTCGCTACCTGATGAGAGTACCCCGACGCCCATATCCTCTCAAGTTACCCCGCCACCCTCCAGCAGCGAGCCACCTGCGGCTCCAGATAACTTGGAAATGCTTCTGGCAGCTAATTTAGGCAATTCAACCAAGCCCCTTTCCAACCGAGAACTGCTAGTCATGCGACTCATACAGTTACTAGAGGAAGAGCAAGCCCACCCCAACGGTGACGTTCCTACTACGCTGCCGCCCACTGAATTGCGTCCTGTAGGAGCAACCATGCAGCCCGATATGCCTGGTGTGCCTGGGGCATCTAACCCTGTTGATGGCTTAGTTCCACCGATGCCAAGTAATTCTCCTGCTGAGGGGTATCGAGAGCCGTCCCCCTCCAGGGTTGAGGCCATTACCTCTACACGCACAGTGACTAACAACTCTTCTCAGACAACGTTGTCGAGTTTTTTGGCAAGCCTGTTGCCTTGGCTAATCGGCGTTGGGGTAATTGGCGCGATCGCCGCTGGTACCTGGGCTGCACTTAATTCCTTCAAGGTCAAAGTGCCACTCCCTTTTGGCAAACAGACGGTTGCGGTTGGCGATATAAAGACCACCCTGCAATCTGGCATTCAGAAGATGCAGGAAAACCGCTTTAACGAAGGCATTGAGCTATTCGATCGAGTATTGGCCACTGACTCCAAAAATACCAGTGCGTTGATTAATCGAGGCATGGCTTACCATCGTTTGAACCGTGTGCCAGAGGCCATTCGAGATTATGACCAGGCAATTACACTCCTACTGGAAACAGTTACTGCCAATACTGGCAATCGAACTCGCCTGACCTACCCAGAACTGGCGATCGCTTATAGCAACCGTAGCCACGCCCACTATGACCAGAAAAACTATGAGCAGGCATTGAAAGATGCCAACTTAGCCGTGGACTACGACCCCAGACTAGCAACAGCCCCTTTAAATTTAGCCAATGCTCAACTGGCTCGCGGCGATCGATCAGGTGCCCTCAAAAGCTACAACAAGGGCATTTCCATGCAACCCAACCAATTTCACCGAGCCAGAGCGCACAATAATCGGGGCAACCTCTACCGCGAGGAAAATCGGCTGCGGGACGCCATTTTGGACTATGACCAAGCGATTCAACTGGATGAGACGTATGCCGATGCTTGGCGCAACCGTGGCTTGGCACGCGAACAAAACGGCGATCGCCAGGGAGCCGAAACTGACCTACGCCAAGCAGCAACCCTGTACGAGACTCAGGGAAATCGGTTGATGAACCAAACTACCCTGGATGAGCTAGCCCGCCTCCAGCAGGGAGTTTCGCCCTCAACCCGGCAAACCTCTAGCCCAGCTATCTAAACACGAATTGCCAACACAAAGCGATCGATGCCAGCCAAATCTGAATAAACCTGGATATTGGCATAGCTTCCCTGCTGTTGCAGTAGACGAACAATCTCAGTGGCTTGACCAGCCATTGCCTCAACCAACCAAATTCCGCCCGGTACCAGATACTCTGTGGCACCTGCAATCAAATGTCGAATCGCATCCAGGCCATCCAGGCCACCATCCAAAGCCAAGTGAGGCTCATGCTGGAACACCTCAGGTTGCAAATGAGCAACCTCTGCCGTCGGAATGTACGGTGGGTTTGACACTACACCGCTAACCTGACCTTTGAGAGTAGTCAGCGGCTGAAACCAGGATCCTGTGTAGAATTTGATGCGCTCTAACAATTGATAGCGTTTAGCATTCTCGCAAGCCACAACAAGAGCCGCTGGGCTGATATCAACAGCATGAATCTGAGCTTGCGGAAAGGCCATAGCTAGTCCCATGGCGATCGCCCCGCTACCAGTCCCCACATCCACCCAATACCCCATAGCTAACCGTGCAGCCACAGGACTAGCGATTACTGCTTGTTTAGCCAAATCAATCAGATATTCGGTCTCAGGGCGAGGAATTAATACTGCTGAAGACACCCGCAGAATAAACTCTCGCCATGGCGAAACCCCAGTCAAATACTGCACCGGGATTCGTGCGGATAGCCGCTGTTGCCAACGAGTTTTCAAAGTTTCAAACGGTACCTGGAGAAAGATGACAGGTTGCTGACGAAAGACTTCTAGCCTCAGGGTTAATCGATCTAACCCAGTTAAGTCGTTTAGAAATCGATCCAATTCTTGTAAATCAACGCCTGCCTCAATGGTAGGCTGTTGTACGCTCACCCACCACTGCCACAGGTCTTCTCCAGAAACCGTAAACTCAGAACTCACTACTTCTTGGGTTGTTGGGCGGGGGCTGCCTGAGGCTTACCCTGCTGTCCTGCCAGCGATCGCACATACTCAAGCGACTCCTGCGGTGGAATCAAGATAATCTGCTCTAACTGAGGATCATTCTTGGTACGCATAACCTCAATCACCCCTTCCAAGTTCAGCACCTGCACTTCCAGCGTGGAAGCCTGATTAGGCTGTTGCTGCTTAAAGCGATCGAGCAAAACCTGTAATTCTTCTCTCTTAAAGAACATAGGAATATAGGTTTTACCGTTGTCTTGAATGGTCAAATAGCCTTTTTGAGCACCACCACGAGCCACGAAGATAGGTGTGCCATTAAATTGCTTGACATCTTGTCCACCCTTCTTCAACAGATCCATAGCGACATCTACTTGCTGCTTAGAAGGCACAAACGCAAATCCCAACTGCTCAGGCTTGCTCTGGCTTTCCTGGTTCAACTTATAAACTTCTGCCAACGACACGGGCACCACTTTGACATCTTTGGCTACTTCAGGGTTACGAGTCTTCAAAGTATCCAAAAACGCCTGGGCATCTTTCTGGCTAATGAAAACCCCTGCTACAGGACGCCCCTTCTCTCCTTGTGGAGGAGAAGCCACCAGCGGAGCCCCCTGGGAATTAGCGATGGTAAAAACTGGAACTGGACTCAGCTTTTGTACAATCTGCTCTTGGGTCAGGGCTAGCACTTGGATTGCACCTGCCAGCATTGAGCCAAACACAGCTACTCCCATCAGACCCATATTCGCACTGCGGCGCATCAGCGTTTTCATACTTGCTCCTACCATTTCAATAAAGGACTCAACGAGACACCAACCAATAGCGTTTAACAACGTTTACCTAATTTGATTTGTCTAGCTTGATAAAATACACAGCTTAGGTGTTCCTGAACAGCCAATTGTTAAGTTAGACAGTGATAGCCGAGTACTAACTGAGCCAATTTATCACATGTTAATACTTTGAGATGCGCTGTTACTTGGCTCTTGTAGGAAACTACGTCATCCTCCTGTAAGCTCGTGTAGATGCGCTCTTCTCTGATAAGCAATGGCTGTCTTAGCTACAGGGACTGCTCTAAACTGGATATGGTTCCAACAGCATTTGCTACTTGCTATGACAGTTTCTCCGCCAACACCGTTACCAGAAAATTTGTGGGGCGATCGCTGGCGGTTTGCAGCAACACCCGCTGGAACCTTGGTGGAAACCTTTTGCGATCGTCCCATTCCAATTTTGCAGATGCCAGAATCCCTGTTTCCACTGAAGCTAGGACTAGCCTCTACACTTATGGTGCCTGGAGTGGTGATTGATGGGGGGCGGCAGGCGATGCGCTTAGCACGTTGGGTAGAGCAAGTTGGGCCGATCGCCATCCGCTGTCAACCAGGCCCTCTACACGGGTTGATGCTAACGGCAGAACAGCAAGCGCATTGGGTAGTGGCGACCTTTTCGGATCCAGAGGTAGTAGTGGCGGCTGAGCAGTTTGAACAGCGTAAGCAGGTAAGTCAGGGGCTCCATTTCTTATTGATACAGCCCGATGACACTGGCATCACCTACAGCGGCATTTGGTTACTCAAAGCAGATGGATAAGCCAACTCTGCGATCGCACCTATTGCGCCAGCGACGAGCCTTACCCTCAGCGGAATGGCAGCAAAAAAGTCAACAGCTTTGCCTCCACTTGCAAACTTGCAGCCAGTTTATACAGGCAGAAACCGTACTGGCCTATTTCAGCATTCGCCAAGAACCTGATCTAAGCTGGTTATTTTCCCTACCCAAGACCTGGGGGTTTCCCCGCTGCGTCGGCCAAGACCTCGTTTGGCATACCTGGTCACCTCACCTCCAGGGAGTGCCTCCTGTAGGAGCTTTTGGCATTCCTGAACCACCTGCCCAAGCTCCTCTTATTTCACCAGAGCAAGCAGATTTAATCCTGGTGCCTGCGGTAGCCTGCGATCGCCGGGGCTATCGGTTGGGGTATGGTGGTGGCTTCTACGATCGCCTACTGGCTCATCCAGCCTGGGCTACTCACCTGACCCTGGGCATGACCTTTGCTGACAGCCACATTACCGAGTTACCCATAGATGAGTGGGACAAGCCCCTACGCGGGGTTTGCACTGAAGCGGGGGTATCCTTGTATTCTGATTGAGGAGTGAAATGGTAAAACCTTTTCTAACAGTCACAAGGTGGCAGTTCCTACCACGCTCCGCTCAGCCCAGATCACCCCAGGAACCATCGTGCTTGACCTAAAGCAACTGCGAGATAACCCAGACTATGTTCAAGAACGGCTGAACCGCCGCAGCGGTGTGTACGATATTCAGTCGATCGTGCAGCTAGATAAACAACGCCGCGAATTAGAAGTAGCGCGATCGCAATGGCAAGCTCGCAGCAACGAAATTGGCAAGCAAGTTGGCCAAAAGATGAAATCAGGTAGCCAACCTAACGATCCAGAAATTCTAGCTCTCAAGCAAGAAGGCAACGACCTCAAGGCCAAGTTGGCTGATTTGGAGCCGCAAGAAAAAGAGCTAAAAGCCCAGATTGACACCTTGCTGCTGACCTTGCCCAATTTGCCCAGCGACTCCACTCCGATTGGCTCTGACGAAACCCAGAACGTAGAAGTACGTCGTTGGGGTGATGAATACAAGCCCCAATCCGACACCCTGAAGGCTCACTGGGAAATTGGCGATGCTCTGGGGCTATTCCAAACCGAGCGCGCTACAAAAATTGCTCAAACTCGCTTTGTGGCACTCATGGGAGCAGGAGCAGCCTTAGAGCGAGCCCTGATCCAGTTCATGCTGGCACGGCAAATTGAAGCAGGCTATGTAGAAGTATTGCCCCCATTTCTGATCAACACGGCCTCTCTAACAGCGACTGGACAACTCCCAAAATTTGCTGAAGAAAGCTTCAAATGTGCTGAGGATGACCTGTGGCTGGCTCCTACCGCTGAGGTGCCAGTAACCAATCTCTACCGCGATGAAATTATCCCTGCCGATCGCCTACCCATTTATCACTGTGCCTACACCCCATGTTTCCGACGCGAGGCAGGCAGCTATGGGCGAGATACTCGCGGGCTAATTCGGCTCCACCAGTTCAATAAAGTCGAACTGGTAAAGCTGGTCCATCCCGACACCTCTGAGCAGGAACACCAAAGCCTGACCCAAGACGCTGAAGCCATTTTGCAAGCACTCAAATTGCCCTATCGGGTTGTAGAACTCTGCACTGGCGATTTGGGTTTTGGTGCAGCCAAATGCTACGACTTGGAGGTGTGGCTGCCCGCAGCAGGCACCTATCGCGAAATCTCTAGTTGCTCTAACTTTATGGATTTTCAGGCTCGCCGAGGCAATATTCGCTTTAAGGGAGCAGGTCAGAAAGGGACGCAGTTGGTACATACGCTGAATGGCTCTGGGCTGGCCGTGGGGCGCACTATGGCAGCCGTATTGGAAAACTACCAACAACTTGATGGCACTGTACAAGTTCCAGAGGCATTACAACCGTATCTGGGGCGTAATGTTTTGTAACGAGTAGCCTCGTGCTTGTACGATCGCCCAACCCTTAAACCCAGATGTTCTAGGCTTCCTAAGCATTTAGCCCAGTTGCAAATCTCAAAACCTTGAGGGATGGTTGTTGAGGATGATGCGGGCATTCTAACTAAACCCAAACACTGTGCTGAGGAACAAGCTATTGCCTTGAAGAAGACTTTAGGTGACTGATCAATTGGGAATGATATGAATGCCTGCAAACTGGATGGAGTGTTTATTGAGGTTGCTGGCCACTTCTAGGATGCAGCATTGGTCTGCACAGGCAAATCACTATGCTTAACCGTAGGGTAGGGGAATGGCGCAGCCAGTTTCGACAACAATACCTGCTGCCATTTTTGCTGCTGGCCATGTGGATAATGGCGATCAGTGTGGTTGGCTACGCGATCGGTGCTTCCCTATTTGTGGATGAAGTAGGAGCAAGTTCAGTCCCCTTGTTTCAAATTTGGTTAGGGCTGCTATCCATCCCAGTGTCGTTTCAATTTTCTCGCCTTATCGATCGCTGCCCCCGTCCCTGGCTACTGCGATGCTTGCTGCTAGGCTCTCTGGTAATGGTGCTGCTACTGCGGCTGCTGCTCTTTCTAGACACCACTCTGGTCTACTACACCCTCTATATTGGGCTAAGCCTAGTAGACCTCCTGACACAGGTGATCTTTTGGACACTGGTAGCAGACTACTTTTCTCCCCTAGAACAAGAACGAGTAACGCCCCTACTGGGTATGGCCATGACGATCGGTGGGTTTGCTGGCGGGTTGCTCGTGCGCGGGCTGCTGGAACTAATCACAACGCGAAATTTGTTGCTGGGTTTGATAGCGCTGTACGGAATAGCGATCGCCCAGGTAATTTACCTAGAACGTCTGGAGCTACCAGCCAATCGGTCTGGATCTCCCGCAGATGACACTCAAATCATACCCAGATTGCGTAGCTTCCCCACACTCCTAAAGCGGTATCCAATTCTAATTTTGTTTATAGTTGCTACATTTCTGTCGGTACTACTTTGGGGCATCAGTGAACTACAGTTTTTCAGTATTTATTCAGAAGCATTTCCAGAACAACAAGACCTGGCAGGTTTACTAGGAATTATTAATGCTATATCCAATGCTGTGGAATTAGCAGTGACTTATTACATAACGCGCCCGCTTATCCAGACATGGGGCATCAGTCGAATGAATTTACTCTATCCTTTTACAACGGGATTGAGTTTTTTAGGACTCACATTTTTTAATAACTTACCTGCTGCCATCATGGTCAATCTAAACTATGAAGCACTTTACAGCAGCCTGTCTCAACCAGTTCAAAATTTAAATTACAATGCGATTCCTCACCGTTTTGCTGGACGTGTCCGTATTATTATTGACGGCCTTTTTTATCCTGCTTTTCAGGCATTAGCTGGCGGGCTATTGTGGTTGGCACAATTTCAATTAAAACTTGAATTACTCACCATTTCATTCACAGGCTTAGTATTAAGCGGAGTCTACATTTTGGTCGGTTATTTAACCGGAAAAACCTATGTACGATCGATGCTGTCACGCCTACGATCCAGTCGCATTAACTTCGATTCGGTAAATCAAGGCTTGGTGAAATTGCCCGATCGCTACGCCAGTGAAATTCGTCAATTGCTAACTAGTCATGACGAAGAATCCCAATTGCTGGGGCTGGCGCTAGCACTACGGGTGGATAACCCAGGCCAGTTTTTGGCTGAGGTGCAAACCTTGTTACTCTTGGCAAGTACCCGCGTTCATCAAGCTGTGGTTACGTTCCTGATTCAAGGAGCTGAGTCCTATCCTGAATTTCATCGATATTTGCGCAGCCAGTTGGTGTCAGACAGTGCTGTAGTGCGAGGCGCTGTACTGGAAGCCTTGATCACAGTTGGCCAGCCCCTTTCCAAAACCCAACTACTGTTTTTCCTGGATGACTCTAGCCCGATCGTGCAAGGCATTGCTTGCGTGGCCGTGTGGCTGGCCGAAACTACTGACCCAGAAATTACCTTAGCTGGCCAACAAACCTGGGAACAGTTGACCATGCTGGTGGATAAAACGGAGAGCGATCGCGTCCGCCAGCAAATTATCCAAACCTTGCAGCAAGTCAGCCAAAGAATGCCCCAAGCCGACAAAACCCGGTTGCTGATTCCCTTAGTGCAGCGGGCACTCGGTGGAGCCGGCACTGCTCCCAAACATGCTGGGCTAATGCTCTTGGCACAGCTAGGACAACTGGGGGATAGCAGATTGGCGACCCTGGCGGCCAATGAGGCGGTTCACGCTGACCCATTGGTACGGGCTGCAGCGATCGCTGTGCTACAGCAGATTCAGCTGGAAGACACATTGGTGCTGGTGGTAGGAGCGCTGGAAGATAGCCACGAAGTTGTTCGACAGGCCGCGGTACGGGCGATCGCTCACTATGGCGATGCCAGTTTGCCACTGTTACAGGGACATTTGCGATCGCCCTACGAAGAAGTGGTTCAAGCCACCATTCGAGCCATTGGTCAAATGGGAACCCGCTCTGCTGAAGAGATGCTGTTTCAGTGGTTGCAGGTGGACTACGGCTGGGTCAATCAAACCCTAGCTTGGCAGCAAGCTATTCCATCTAATGATTCAACCTGGATGCCACTGGCAGTTGCCCTAGATGATTATCATCAGCGATTGCTACAACGTGTAACGCAGGTAGTGTCCTACTTACAAAAGACTGCGGTGACTGAAGAATTACCACTGTTGGTGCGATCGCTTGACCCATCTCAACGCATTAGCGCGATGGAGACTCTGGCATCCTTACCCCAGCGGCGCTTTGTGCAACCTATTTTGCCCCTGCTAGAAGCCTTAATGCAGCCCCATTTATCACCCAACAATGCTATCCACGATACTGACTTGAGTGATTTGGATAAAGCGCAGTTAGTGCAAGATGCCTTACAGTTGCCCCAACGCTGGATCCAGGTAGGAGCACTGCTGGGTATAGCCAGCTTAAATCTACCAATACCAGAGAAATTTTTGACGTATCCTGATGCGATCGTGCGCCGAGTTGCCCACCAACTCATCGAGCACCCAACGACCAAATTCACCCAAGATAGCGTGGCTATGAGTCAGTTATTTTTCCTTAAACAAGTCTCAATTCTCAAAACTCTGTCACTGGACGATATGTTGTCGATCGCCGGGTTGTTAGTAGAACAGGAATTCTTACGGGGCGAGGTTATTTTTCAGGAAGGCAGCCGTGGCAATAACTTTTTTATTTTGTACAAAGGGTGCGTGCTGTTGCTGAAAAAAACCAACGAATCCCCAACTTCCACTCCCCAGACCCAATCCTCCCTGTCTGACAAACCTCACCAAACGCTAAGCCGTTTAGAACCAGGAGAATGCTTTGGCGAAATGGAGCTATTTGACGGATTACCTCGATCGGCCACAGCCCTAGCCGAAACCGATTGCGTTTTGCTCACCCTGCCACGCCGTGAATTTCAAACGCTGCTAACCCAACGCCCTGAAATTGCTGTCCAGATGTGTCGTGTCCTGAGCTTACGCCTACGCGAAACCAGCGATCGCCTGATTGGTGCGATTCATCCCCCCGGGTAGTCGGTAAACTTGAGGCACATAGGTCACGATGGGCAAACTAAGGACTGGTTAATCATTTAGCCATGTCCATCACAAGACATAACGTAGCCCTGACTTTTTGAGCCATCGTTTCGTCTGGCAGGATAAATAGTTCTTTGGCCACTATAGTTCTGCACATTGCCCCTTACCCCTATTTATCTGCCCTTGAGATTTCTAGTTTTTCGGTGCACCGACAGGAGCGGGACTAGTGGCTGGGGCAGGGACATTCGAACTAGATGGTGACGCAGGTGTAGCTGCACTGGGAGTCGTGACAGGACGATTACCAGCCATTTGATTGATTTGATCTTTGAACTGGGCAGGAGCCATCTTGGCCGCCGAGTCAAATAATGGTTTAGCTTCTTCTGCTTTTCCTTGTTCTTTAAAGATCATAGCTTTTGCCAGAACAGGACGAAAATCTTCAGGGTTGAGTTTGGCAGCCGTGTCGTAGGCCGTGAGGGCTTCGCCAAAACGCCGCTGGTCAGAATACACTCGACCCAACAAAAGTTGAACCGAAGCCACATCAATGCTGCCTGCTTGCACCTGGTTAGCTTGGGGAGCTGTTTTCAACGTATCTTCCAACAGGCCGATCGCCGCTTCCGGGCGCTTCTCCTGCAACAAAAGACCCACTAATCCATCCAGGGCATTCAGGTTTCCGGGTTTGCTAGCCAGAATGCTACGGTAAGCTTGGGCAGCGCCTTCGCGATCGCCCACTTGCTGCTTCGCCTGAGCCAATAAAACCCCGTAGTCTGCTTCATTGGGATTAAGCTTGGCCAATTTTTCTAGAGGCACGATCGCCCCTTTCACATCGCGTAGTGCCAACCGAGCTTCCAGCAATCCACGCAGTGCTGTCTGGTTTTCCGGTTCTCGCTGCAGTACCAGTTCGTATCCTTTTGCCTGTGCTTCCAGATCCTCTTTCTTAGGCGTAGCGCTAGCAGATGGGCTTGGCACTGGACTCGTCGCAGCTACCGGCTTCGATTCTTTGAAGGCTTCCCCCACAATTGGCAAAATCGACAAGCCTAAAAACGACACTAATCCTAGAATCAAAACTACGTTGACAACCCAGTTACGCTTCTCAGTCACAGCACTGCCTCAATTCGCTATCTGCCATTATCAACGACAAACTAAATTTCGACAGAGAACCTGCTAATGATCCACCCGCCTCGTTAGTTCCGTATCTCTTACAGGTAGCAAAATTAAGCTGCCATGCGCAATCCGGCTTTGTAGCTAAGCCCTACCATTGAAAGGATCTTTGTGAAACGACGACAACTCCTCAAGCAGCTTCTATCTGGATCAAGTGGACTGATTGGAGCCCATGTGCTGGCTGGCTGTGGCCGATCGCTCAATCCAGCAGAATTTTTGCAACTCCTAGATGTCGCTGAACCACTACCTCAGCACCTCATAACGCCGATCGGCGAATTTTACATCCAGTCATACGCCCTACCCCCCACCGTCAACGCTGATACCTGGAAGCTAACGCTAGCTGGAGCCGTGCAAACTCCGCTCTCTATAACTCTGGCAGATATTCTGGCCGCTCCTCAGGAAACCTTTTACCTAACGATGGAATGTATTGGCAACGTAGTCGGCGGCAACCAAATCGGCAATGCGCTCTGGCAAGGAACTCCCCTGCTGCCTTGGTTGCAAAAAGCCACCATCAAACCAGAGGCTACGGAAATCATCCTGCACGGAGCTGACTACTACGAAACCACTCTGCCTATCGAACGACTCCTCCGCCCCGATGTGCAATTAATCCACAAAATGAATGGTATGCCCCTGACTAAACCCCACGGCTACCCAGTACGGATTATCATTCCAGGACTGTACGGGCAAAAGCAACCCAAATGGTTGGTCAAGCTAGAGGCGATCGCCAAGCCCAAGCGAGGCTACTGGGAGCGACAAGGTTGGTCAAATACCGCAGAGATTGCTACCCATGCCCTCACTCGTCAAGTGCAATCAACTCGTGTTTGGAATCGACAGCATCAGGTGACCCTAGCCAAAACTGGTGAAACAGGCTGGCAACAGGGAATAGTGGTCGCTGGTGTTGCGATCGATAAATCCACTCCGATTCGGCAGGTGCAAATCAGTCTAGATGGCGGCAACACCTGGCAACAGGCAGAGCAAAACTCCCCCTCATCACCCCACGAATGGACACTGTGGCGCTATCGCTGGCGACCCAGCCAGCCCGGACGCTACTCTCTGATGGCGCGGGCAGAATCTGACAATGGGCTTCAACCCATAGAGGACAAGAACTATCGCGATGGCAGCAGTGGCGTTTTGAAAATTGACGTAACGCTCGCTAGCTAACAGCTAGGAATTTAGTTTTGTAACATAGACTACCTGTGTAAATTCCCTATGAACTTGGTTTTGCAGAAGGTGGGGCATAGATAGGATTTGTGCAATTCCTGAATCCTTCTGTAGCAAGGGCTTTGAAGGAAAATCCCTCTCTGGCAAGCCGGATTTCACCTCCGTAATCCTTTGATAAAACTCATACCCGATCGCTTCTCGTCGCTACGTAGCTTTGCCAGGATAAATCTAGGGGAAACACAGATGCACTACTCACTAATCGCCAGCCACAATAACAGGTATACCAGGTCACACTTTGCCTGCAATAACTGATTGACTGGTTCCTGTATCCGATGTGTTCTCATTTGTTCCATTGTTACTAAGTTCATTAAATCTCGTCGCACACACATCAAGGTCAATTATGAACAAGGCTCTCTTCGCCGGTTTTGCTACTGCTGCTGCTACCGCAATGATCTCTGGCTTTGCTACTCCTGCTGAAGCCTTTTCCTTCGGCAACAGCGGTATCAAGTTTGATGCCGACACTGTTGTTAACTTCAGCTTTGTAGAATCTCATGGCGCCTACACCTCCGCCGTACACATCTTTGAGGCTAGCAACCTGAAGCAGTCTGTTGCTAAGCTGTTCTGGGAAACCAAGCAATCTGATAATGGTGGCTCTAACGAGTGGAAGGGCAGCTTCGGTAATGCGGTCACCTCTGCTAGCGGCTTAAACTCAGCATCTTTCACCTTCAAAGCAGGTGTGGAATACACTCTGGGTCTACTAAGCGGCAAAAATGGCACCGTTTATTCTACTGACAGCTTGAATAAGACAGGCACCCAGCAAGCCGTGTTTGGGGTTGAGAATGTTTTGTGGAGCAGCCTCAATAAGGAAAAAACAAACCAGTTCCAACAGGCTGGCAGCTTTACGTCAGGTAATCCCTTTAAAGATTCCGTGATGATTTCTTTTGACGATCGCGGCAACAAAAATGACAAGGATTTCCAAGACTTCACCATTTCTGCCACAGCCTCTGAAGCAGTTCCTGAGCCTCTGAGCATGGGTGGTATCGCTTTGGCTGGCGCAGGTTTGGCCTATGTTCGCCGTCGTTCTGCTCGCAATGCTTAAGCACTTATCTGCAAATGATTAATTAATTTGGGCACAATAGGGGCGTCTAGTACGCCCCTATACTGTTTTTAGAAGCAACTTTGTTCTTGGAGTTATGGATAACTGGTTAGCCCGCCTACAAGAGCCAAGATACTGGCTACTCGCGATCGCTGCTGCCCTCTTGGCACTGCACTTAACGTTGATTAATCGGATCGAGAACGCTGATTTATTTGCTACCAGCATCTTGTTCTGGATTGTGGTCGGTACCCTCATCTGGGAAAGACGCCAGGATCTTCATTTGGATAGCGACTCTTTCTCAAGCCTGATTGGCTTAGCATTATTGGGATTCGTTCTAGTACGCAGTATTAATCCAGGTGGTGCGAACGCATTCCTCAAAGTATTTCCTTTTATTGGACTATTAGGTCTAGGGCTCTTGGCTTCTGGTACCAAGCATCTGCGACAGTATTGGAAAGAACTAGTGATTTTTGGAGTCTTAGCCCTGCATCCAATTCTAGAAATGCTATTGCAAGTAGCCGACCTCTCATTATGGACAGCTAAAGCTGCCAACATCATCTTGCTGTACTTAGGCTATCCCGTTCAGTTGCGCGGGGTTGACTTAATTTTGCCAACTGGTCAAGTCAAGGTCTACGAAGCCTGCTCCGGCATTCAAAGCGTGTTGCAGATGCTGAGCATTTCAGTCTTGTTTCTGATGATGTTTCCGCTGCCTTCCCGTGCCAAGCAAATTCTCTGTGTCGTCGGGGCGGTGCTGCTGGGATTTGTTGTGAATGCCTTTCGTGTGGCACTTATGGCCATTCTGAATGCAGCTAAGAACAAAGCTGGATTCGACTACTGGCACACTGGCAACGGTTCGCTGATTTTTTCAGCGATCGCCGTGCTTCTTTTTGGGGTCTTTTGTTGGTTATTTTTCCTGCGTACCCAACCCCAAAGATCTGGAGCCTGAACTATGCTAATCCCTGTCTGGAAATCGGTGCGTATCTTGTTGTTGGCAGCCAGCTTTGGGGGATTGCTAGTTGCCTTGGCTAAGGTGGCAATGGCCCCGAAACCCCCTAGCAAAGAGGCGAGTGCACCCAACCTAGCTGAATCAGTTCCTTTGCCCGGTTGGCAATTACTGGAGTCCAAAGCACAGGAGCCAGAAGAAGAAGGACTGCGGATTCGACTCTATAGCTACCGGCGGGGCACCACGCCTTTGGACGTAGACCTGCGTTATACCGACAGTGATGGGGATGTGCAACGGTTCCTATTTGTTTACACGCCTGTACGGGGTGCAAGTAACAATCTGCAAGTACGACAGCATCCCCAAACAGGCTCCTACGGCGTTGTCACGCATAGCGATCGCGCCTATCTGACCGCGTGTATTAATCCACGTGGTAGTACTGCAACTAAAGAGCAGTTTCGCCAATCCTACAGTCAGGATCTACAACTCGGTCGCCTTACTCCCTGGCTGATGGGACAACAACCCTTGATCGATCGCCGCTGTCTTTGGACAGTTATGTCTACACCTCTCAAGCCAGATGCCACTGGCCAATCCATCTCACCGGAAGTTGCTTACAAAACCCTGGAAGAAGCCTGGGTGCCCTGGTACCAGTGGTGGCAAGCAAACTATCCGCCACTCGTGCAATAAGTGATAGTCTGATCACGCTCCAAATTGATTTTGTTAAACAAGGAATCTATTCCCATGCAAGACTCTGACCCGATCGCCCCTACCCCCAATGATGCCAGTGAAAATCGATCGATCTACCGATTGCGCTGGATTGGCTATGGATTGTTAGTTTTTGCACTGATTGATTGGATCCAGATTTTTCTGGCTCCTAGAGGCAATGCTTGGGTCTTGCAAACCATAGGGCAATTAGTTGAACGGATGGTTGTTCCCTTGCTTGGGTTTGCCCTACTGTTCTTCGGCGAATTTTTCGAGCGAAAGCCTTTGGAGCGCATCCTACTGAAAATTTTGTCCTGGCTTTGCCTGTTGCTGGCAGTAGCCTCCCTCCTCATGGTTCCAGCCGCCATTATGGGCGCTGTTAACATTGGTGACCAA
>Ga0224722_1000426_pt1 | contig 24425 bp, 20 predicted proteins | sample Balambano_FR1_Me_FD_161646 | JGI IMG/M metagenome (GOLD analysis project Ga0224722, IMG submission 161646) | Freshwater sediment microbial communities from Lake Towuti, South Sulawesi, Indonesia - Balambano_FR1_MetaG | ecosystem: Environmental > Aquatic > Freshwater > Lake > Sediment | place... | reverse complement strand
GATTCATACGTTCACCCCACCCCGCTCGCCAGCGGTCCCGCCCATTTTCGGCAAGCGCAAAACGGGAATCCTGCGCGAACAGAGTCATATGCTCTTGCCACAAGTCAGCGAGAAGCGGTAAATCAGCGGACTCGGCGGGGCGAATTACAATGGTCAAAATCAGTTACCTTCATTCCGCAAGCATAGCATTCACACAGGAGCAATTCAAGCGAAAACTGCGCTCACTGGTTACAATCACCGCCATGACTGAATCGTCAGCATTAAGCCTCATTACCAACCCTGCTACGCCCCTCTGGATGCGCCGAGCAAAACGCGGCTATGATCGCGGCTTGCTGCTCATGCTGCTGCTGAGCCTGCTTCCAGCGCTGTCATTCCTGCTGCAACCCGGCATTTCGCGCACCAACGATCTGGAACGGTATATCTTCCAGATTGAGAATACCGCGCAGGCATTGAGTGAAGGTCGTCTTTACCCGCGCTGGTCAGCAAATGCCTTGCTCGGCTATGGCGCTCCGATTCCCCATTTTACCCCGCCGCTGCCCGTGTACGCTTCGGGCGTGGTTGAGCTATTTGTCACTGGAAATGCCGTCACCGCCGCCAAGATCGTCATGAGTATCGCGCTTCTCTGCGCTGGTGCAGCCATTTACAGCCTTGTTTGGCTTCGCGGCGGCACAATTGCCGGGCTTATCGCCGGAATTCTCTATCTCTACAGCCCGTTTATCGGTCTGGTTGTTCCTTATCTCACGGGCGATTTACCTCTGATTCTTATGGCGGCATTGCTACCCGGCTGGTTGTGGAGTGTACATCGGCTGCATACCCAACCGGGACGTACCAACATCGTTGTGGCGTCGTTTCTTTCTGCCAGCCTGATGCTTACCAAGCCGGAAGCGGCAGTTATTGGGTATCTCCTTGCCATCCTGGCGTGGGCAAGCCGAAAAAACACCTCTGCGCCCAAAACAGGATGGAATTGGTTAGCGATTGTGATCCTGTTAGGGGTTGGTATGGCGAGCTTTTTCTGGCTGCCTGCTCTGATCGAAGCATCAGAAATCCACTGGGTTATACCGGTTGAAGCGCTGCCACGTACCCTTACCGTTACAGCCTTTTTCACAGTTGCAGGGATTACCCATGCGAATGAACTGAATCCTCAACCCTATTACGCGCTCGGTATCGCTCAGATTGTGTGCTGCATCGCCAGCGCTATTCTAATGGTGCGCTTGCGGCAATGGCGAGTGCTGCAAACGTACTTTCTCGGCGCAGGAGTCGTATTATGTTTCGCAGCCGTGACATTTTTCGAACAGCAGGTGTGGCTGCTCTGCCCGATTGCTTTGTGTATCGCCATCGGTGGATCAGGCATAGCATTGTGGATCGAACGGACACGCCGCCATAACCTCACCACCGTGACAATTATCGCCGTGCTTGTCATTGTTTCTATGCCTATTCTTTACGGGGTACGCTGGAGTGACGTACCCTTTGATACGTCCGCCGAAGCAGAGGTAAATTTTGAACGGCTAGGTTTTGGCGTTGCCAGCCTTCCCGATGGACAATCCGTACCGACAAATCTGGCAGCCAGCACCCCGCCAAATCAAGCCTTGCTCAACGGTTATTCAACGGGCGACATTCTCAAAATTGACTCTGATGCTTCATCGTCGCGGATTCAGATCGGCGTTCTCGCCCATACAACCCATGCAGATCGATTTCAACTCTTTATGTCTGCACCGACAACCCTGCGAGTCCTCACCAACTATTTCCCCGGCTGGTTTGCGTCGTTCAATGGTGCAACAGCACCTTTGCAGCCGAGTGCAGAGGGGTTCATGGATGTGAGTGTCGGCGAACGCTCCGGCGAACTTGTGGTGGAATTTGGCACAACGTTAGCCAGAACACTTGCATGGCTGCTATCGTGGACATTTTTAGCCGCCATGCTGGTCATTGCGTTTCGCCGTCCGTTACAACACGGAGATTACGACGAAGAAAGCCGTCCACTATCGCGCCCTGTTACACGAGCGCTGCTTGTGATCATCCTCGGGTGTTATGGGATATTCGTCGCATTTGCCTTACCTGCCTCACCGGTCTCAGCACTGCTTTTGCCCAATGAACCTCATTCCAGTGTCGCTTTGGCGTATCGCACCTCGGAAGGGTTAGAAGCAGTTTCGTACTCGTCAATTCCAGCGGAAGCCAGTCTCGGTGGGACATTTGACTTCACAATGTACTGGCGGGCGCTTCGTTTTCTGCCTGCCAATTATCAGACGCAGATTGTCCTCATCAATGGTGATACTCAGGAAGAGATCACGGTCAGCCCGGTGCGTCACATCGGCGGGCTGCCGAGCCAACGTTGGGCGACACAGCGCCTTGTGGTTGATCCTTACTCAATTGAACTGCCTTCAACACTTCCCACAGGCAACTACGCCATTGCGGTTGATGTCTTTGCCTGCCTGAATCAGCAATGCAACGAAGAAAACCGACTCGCCTTTTTTGACGCGCAGGGAGTGTCACTAGGCGAACGGATTGTCCTGCCGCAAAATCTAGTGATTCGTTAGTCCGTGCATTACAATGATGGCGACAGTATGGTTGCAATATCGTCAGTAGGAGCATTTTGATGGCAGCAGCACAGGATTTCCGTGATCAGCTTGGCAAAGCCTGGACAAGTCATCGTGGTGGGCAGCAGGAAGCCGCGATCCGTGAATTTGAAGCAATTCTCAATGTGGACTCTGAGCAGATTGATGCGCTCTATGGGTTGGGGCTGGCGCAGCGGGCAAATGGAGACCGTGAAGCTGCCGCCACAACATGGCAAAAAAGTCTGGCGCTTGTAAAAGCAAAGCTTACGGAACTACCCGGTGATGATCACTTTGAAATGCTGGAGCGCATGACCAATCAACGCCTGCACGAATTGTCGCCTCGTCCATGAGCAGAATCCCTCGTTACTATACAATTCAGCGAATGTATGGACAAGCGCGAACGACTTGAGCGTACAGTTTTGGGCGAACCTGTAGATCGCCCACCTGTATCGCTCTGGCGGCATTTTCCAGGTGACGATCAACGCGCTTTGGATTTAGCCCGCTCAACGGTGGACTTTCAGGCAACGTATGATTGGGACTTTGTCAAAGTCACTCCAGCGAACACGTATGCCGTTGCCGATTATCCTGTCCTTGATGATTGGGAAGATACCGCCGACGGCAGACGTATTTGCAAGAAAACGGTCATCCAGCGTTCGCTCGATTGGACGGCACTCCGCCTGCTCGAACCCATGCGTGGTAGTCTGGGGCGGCAGTTGGAGTGTCTCGAACTCATTGTGAATCAGATTGGCGAACAAACGCCAGTGATCGCCACCGTCTACAGTCCGCTTATTCAGGCGGAAATGCTCGCGGGAACTGACCTACTCATCCAGCATTTGCGGCTGGAGTCGGATCGATTGCATAGCGGGCTGAATACGCTCACCGAAAATATGCTGCGCTATCTGGACATTCTCAAGCGGCTGTCTATCGCGGGCATCTACTATGTGATCGAACACGCCAGCTACAGCATACTGTCGGAAGATGAGTATCATCTTTTTGGGCTGCCCTACGATCAAAAACTGTTTGAAGCGGCGTCATCAAAATGGTGGCTGAATATCATCCAGTTACGGGGTTCGCTGCCGATGTTTAAGTACGCATCGCAGATCAATGCTCAAGCGGTTCACTGGCAAGATCAAGACACCGAACCAAAGCTGCCAATGGGCAAAACACTGGTCAACGGCGCAGTCTGCGGCGGACTGTCAACGTATGCACATTTACAGCGAGGCTCACCAACCACTATACGTGACACCGTGCGCGAGGTCATGCAGACGATGAACAACAGGCGCCTCATGCTCTGCGCGAGCGATCCGCTGCTCGTCACAACGCCCCTGTCCAATATTCGGGCGGTGCGGCAGGCGGTTGAAGTCGGATGAGAGGCTCTCCATGCCGCTGCGTGTGATCGCTGGTTCTGCAAAAGGCAAGCGGCTCAAACTTGTGCCGGGTGACAGCACGCGCCCGATTATGGATCGTGTCAAGGAAGCACTGTTCAGCATCATCGGGGTGGACATTTATGATGCAACCTTTCTCGATCTGTTCTCTGGAACGGGCAGCGTGGCAATTGAGGCATTGAGTCGTGGCGCACAGTCCGCATTGCTGATTGATACTGACCGTAACGCCATTAACACCATTCAGGACAATCTGAAAATAACCGGATTTAGCGAGCGAGCAATAGTTCGGCGCGGTGACGCGCTGGGATTTCTGACCGCTTCATCACCGCAGCCGTTCACTTATATCTACGTCGCGCCGCCTCAGTACAAGGGACTATGGCTGCAAACGCTAAACCTGCTCGATAATGTACCACAGTGGTTAGCACCCGATGGATCAATCATCGCGCAGATTGATCCTGATGAGCGTGAGCCGTTCGCCCTTCAGCACTTTTCGCTATATGATGAGCGACGATATGGCAATACTCTGCTGCTTTTTCTGGAACTGAGTACTGACTCCTCAGAAGGTAATGATGATTGACCGAGCCAAACTGGAAATGGTTGTCATAGAACTCATGCGGCTGTACGAGATCAGGCAGCCGCCGATTCCGATTGAAGCCATGTTGCAAAATCCACGTGTCAATATGTGGGATGAAGTGGATGTACACCAGTTATCCAGCGGTTTTTTCCGCACGGACGACAAGTTTGCGCCGCGTATGTCGGTTGCGCGGCTGCTGGCAAAACACATCATCTGGAGCGATTGGGGCAAGGAACGACAGCTAGACGAACTGCTGGAAAATGATGAATTGCTGAATATGTTCACACGAATTCTCGTCATGCCGTCGCCCATGGTCTTCATGCTAACGCCGTCTTCACGTGTCGCTTACACGTTTAGCATTCATTTTGAAGTCCCTGAATCAGAGGTCATTCTCAGAATGCGCGAACTTGGCTATCCCGTGTGATGACCGTTCGACTGTATCTTTGACAGATTTAGAATATTTCGCGCCAGCGCCAGCGCATCTTCCACAGTTTGCACATCCCCGCGCACCTGTGCTTCCTGTATCCGCGAGAGCAGTTCGCCTATGATTTTTCCCGGTTTGAGTTGTAGCGCCGCCATCAGGTCATCACCCGTGACCAGCAGCGGCGGCGAGACAAAGCGGGAGGGTTCATCAAAGTAGGCACTCAACAGGACTTGCGCCCGTTCCAGTTCTCCCAGCCACTCATTCTGATGAATGGACGTGCCTTCTCGCGTCATGCGTTCAGTCAATGCCAGAATGATCGCATCAATTCCGCCAGCACCATGCTTCTGCCAGTAGCGAAATATCGCCACAGGGTTACTTACCTCTATCGAACCATACAGGCGATAGGCACGGTGCAGCGCGATCCAGCGGTCTTTCTCGGCGTTACTCAAGCGCAGGGTAAGGCTATACTGTTCGATCAGTTCTTCAGACAAATGGCGCAGCAGAGCTGCCAGAAATAGCAGGACACGATGGGGGCGTTCATCCGCCCAAACTTTCTCAAAATGCCCGCTTAGACCTGAGCGAAAGCGATCCAACGCGATGACGAACATCCCCAGCGCAAACTGCGCTGTTGTCTCATCCGTCCGATACGGGCTGTACGCCTGCCAAACGCGCTGCAACATCTCGACAAGCCGAAACGACAGACTCTTTTCGTTCTGCTGCTGCCCTGCCAGATCAGGCAGCACCATACGGAGAATGCCAACACTATCGGCGATCATCAGCGATGTATGCGGCTTTGCCACTTCCAGAAGTTTGAACAATTCATCCCTCTGGCGCTCCTGCGAGACCTGCTTGAGTCGATCAGCAGAAGTACGCATGGCTGCCACTGTGTCTGGGGCGATCCGCAACCCGAATTCCACACTGTAGCGTACACCACGCAACACGCGAACCGGATCGGACGCCAGCGAATTTTCATGACACTGGTGCAGAGTTTTGCCTTGTAACGCCTCGATCCCATGACATGGATCAAAAATTTCAGCCAGATCGCCGTGTATATCCACCGCCATTGCATTTATGCTGAAATCCCGATCCAGCAAGTCCTGCTCCAGTGTCTCGCCGCGAAACCGCGCTACATCAATGGTGAAATGACCCTCTGCCGTTGCCATGACGACCCGCCCGACATCACGTTCCTCATCCAGCGCGTAATAAGCTGCATGAAGGCGATTGGCAATCTGGCGTGCCAGCTTCATCCCACTCTGCGGCGTTGCAAGGTCGAGATCACGTATCGGGCGACGCATAAAGGCATCGCGCACCGCACCACCCACAATGAAAACCGGGGTACCCAGGTGTGCTAAAGACTCCTGAAGGTCAAGAACTTCGTCTGTCCAGGCAAGTGAAATCTTACGCCTCACGTCACTCATGGGCTAATCCCTCAACCCGAGCGACGCCAATAAATGGCATATTGCGAAATTTTTCATCCAGGTCCAAGCCATAGCCAAATACAAACTTGTCTTCGATCTGAAAACCAGTGTAATGAATTGGAATCGCTATAGAGCGGCGAGATGGTTTATCCAACAACGCACACAGTTTGAGGCTTCTCGGATGACGTGCATTCAGCATATCCATGACAAATTTAAGCGTGTAGCCGCTGTCTATGATGTCCTCAACGATCAGAATATCTTTACCTTCGGCTTCACCGGTGAGGTCCATTTCAATTCGAACCTTGCCGGTAGACGCACGAGTACCTCGCCCATAACTCGACACAGCAAGAAAATCAATCTCATGCGTCACTGTGATACAGCGCATGAGGTCGGTCAGAAACATCACGCCGCCTTTGAGCAGGCATACCAGCATAAAGCTGTTTGAGTCGCGGTAATCATGCGAAATTTCAGCACCAAGCTCGGCGATTCGATCCTGCAACGACTTTTCATCAATCAACACTTCCTTGAGAAAGGGTTCATAACTTGCGGGCATTTTTCACTCCTCATGGCGCTGGCACGAGATTATAGCAGCAGCAGCCCATTTCAGCGGTACAATCAATTTCACTAGATCTCGCGCTTCGACTGGTTCTAATGATGAACGATCAAACCATTCTCGCTGTCCACGCCGCTGCCCCGCGTGAAGCCGTTCGAGCAACCTTCCCTGACGGAACCGTGCTGGAAGGGGCAATCGGTACTACGCTGGAGGATTTCCTGTGCGAGCATCGCCGCCAGCAGCCAGTCCAATATAGCAGTGAGATCATGGCAGCCGTGGTGGATGGCAAGCTGCGCGAACTCGGATTTACCCTGACCCGCGATGCGTTTGTCACACCCATGCTGCTTTCGTCAAGCGACGGGCGACGCATCTATCGTAGAAGCCTTGTACTCCTGTTGACCACCGCCATTCATGAGCTATTCCCGAACCGAAAAGTCAATGTCAACTATGCCGTACCCGATGGAGGTTTTTACTGCACTACGCCGCAGCACACGTCCTTCACCAGCGAAGAACTGGCAGCGATTGAAGCACACATGCACAACATCGTCGCCGAAAATAACACGATTGAGAAGCGCCTTGAAAAACTGGATACCGCCATTGCCCTGTTTGAAGAGCGCGGTGATGAGGACAAGGTGCGCCTGCTCGAACAGCGTGAACGAGACGAGCTGACGTTGTATACCCTGCGCGGGCGATCCGATTATTACTATGGGTATATGCTGCCATCAACCGGCTATCTACGCCTGTTCAGATTGTGGAACACGCCAACGGGCGGGTTTATTCTGCAATATCCCCATAGCGATGATCCCAATTCGCTTCGCCCCAGCGCGGGCAATACCAGCCGTATTTGCAACGTCTTTGAAGAAGCAGATGTGTTGTTGCAGCGATTGGGCGTTGAAGACATCGGCACACTGAATCGCATCTCGCGTGGGGAGCGGGTTCAGGAAATGATCCTCGTTTCAGAGGCGATTCATGATCAGCAGATTACGACGATTGCGAGCGCGATCAGACAGGCGCATCAGGAACGCGGGCTACGGCTTGTGCTGATCGCAGGACCGTCTTCATCAGGCAAAACGACATTCTCGAAGCGGCTGGCAATTCACCTGCTGGCGCTAGGATTGCGCCCATATACGCTCGAACTGGACAACTACTTTGTGGATCGGGAACTAACACCGCGAGACACGCAGGGCAACTACGATTTTGAAGCGCTCGAAACCGTCAACATAAAACTATTTAATGAACATCTGCAGCTGCTTTTTCAGGGAGATGAAGTCCAGCTTCCGCGTTTTGATTTTATTGAGGGGCGCTCTGTCGCCGGGGTGAAGATTCGCCTGTCGCCCAATCAGGTTCTGATCATTGAGGGTATTCACGGGTTGAATCCAAATCTGATCACGAAGGTCGCACAAGAAAAACTGTATCGAATTTACGTCTCGGCGCTCACGCAGTTGAATATTGACGCCCACAATCGTATCCCGACGACGGATGTTCGCCTGCTGCGGCGTATTGCCCGCGATGCTGTCACTCGAGGGCATAACGCAACCGATACGATCAATCGCTGGAACAGTGTACGGCAGGGTGAAAAGCGCAACATCTTTCCGTATCAGGATAATGCCGACGTCATCTTCAATTCCGCCCTGCATTATGAGCTTGCGTCGCTGCGCCCGATCGTAGAACCGCTGCTTCTTCAGGTGGAATACGGCACAAAGGCGCATATTGAAGCCAACCGCCTGTTAACGTTCCTGCGCTGGGTCTACCCATTTTCCAACGAACAGCAGTTGCTTATTCCAGATACCTCACTCCTGCGCGAATTCATCGGCGGATCAATCTTGCAGCACTATACACCGCCAACCTGACACGATTGGCAACTCATGCCTTGAATTGACCTTGCCCTGACACTAGCATAGAGATTCCTTCGCAGTGCTGCTTTGGAGTTCCAGCATGAGTTTGCCACTCTTGATACATAATGTAGACTTGATCCTTCCCGTATTCGGGCGCAGATACGGCTGGTTGCTCTGTGATGATGGGCGAATCCACCGTCTCGGATTTGGGGAAGCGCCGAAATTTGAAAATGTAGAGACGCTGAATGGCTGTGGCTTTAATCTACTGCCCGGTTTTATTGACATCCATGTGCATGGCGGCTTGGGTCATGAAGTCATGGATGCGCGTGAGGAGAATCTCCCTGCCCTTTCGCAATTCTATGCCCAGCACGGCGTAACGGGATTTCTGGCAACCACATGGACAGACTCCAGATTACGGATTAACAAAGCCCTCGAAATGATAGCTTCAGCGATGGGTAAATCCCTCGGTGGGGCGGAGATGCTTGGCGCACACCTTGAAGGACCTTATCTAAACATCGAAAAGTGTGGCGCTCAAAGTACTAAACACATTCGAGAAGCACAGCGGGAGGAGGCGCTTTCATTTCTCGATTACGGCGTAATTCGATTGGTCGCCCTTGCGCCTGAGATTACCGGCAACCAGTGGCTCATCCGCGAATGTGTCCAGCGCGGGATCGCGGTTTCCGCTGCCCACACCGCCGCAACCTATGAGGAGATGCGCCTCGCCATTGAATCCGGAATTACTCAGACCACGCACACATACAACGCCATGACAGGTCTCCATCATCGAGACCCCGGTACACTTGGCGCGGCACTGGCATTTAACGAACTGCGCTGTGAGCTGATTGCCGACAATATTCATGTCCATCCTGGTGCCATTCGCGTTCTGCACAAGGCAAAAGGTTGTGATCGGGTAATGCTGATCACAGATGCGGTACGGGGAGCAGGGATGTCCGAGGGTGAGTATATGATTGATGATCGCGTTGTGACGGTCAAGGATGGCGCAGCACGCTTGGCAGATGGTACCCTCGCAGGCAGTATCCTGACGCTTGAACACGGGCTGCGTAACTACATGATGGCAACGGAACAGTTGCTTGAATCCGTCTGGCAGGTTTCCAGCCTGAATGCTGCTTGCGCTATTGGCGTCTCTGCGCGAAAGGGGAGTATCGAAGTTGGCAAAGACGCCGATTTCGCCCTTGTGGATGCCGACATGAATGTTCAGGCAACGTTTGTTGGCGGCACTGTCGTCCACCGCGCTGAAAACTTCTGATGTGGTTGAGACGAAAGGCGACACGCAGGCGACTTGCTATTATTGGTCTGGATTGCGCTGAACCGTCGCTGCTATTTGAGCGTTTTGCGAGTGATCTGCCAACGTTCGCCCGTTTGCGCGAACATGGTTTTTGGGGGAGGCTGGAAAGTGTTATTCCTGCCATAACGGTTCCCGCGTGGTCATGTATGATGAGCGGGCAGGATCCCGGCGCACTCGGCATTTATGGCTTCCGCAATCGTCAAGATTTTTCCTATGATCGCCTCATCACCGCAGATGGAGATGCAGTATCGGCACCTCGCCTGTGGGATATTCTTTCCCAGCACGGCAAGTCCTCACTTGTGCTAAACGTGCCGGGAACTTATCCGCCGCGTCCATTGCGAGGCAAGCTCGTCAGCTGCTTCCTGACTCCTGATACAAGCACGAACTATACGTATCCGCCAACGCTAAAAGCCGACATTCAAGCTCGATTTGGCGAGTATCCATTTGACGCGAAGGATTTTCGTACTCATGCGAAAGAACGGCTGCTTGAGCAGATCATCACGATGACGCGCACTCACTTTGAAGCGGCACGGTATTTGGCGTTGCGTGACGACTGGGATTTCTTCATCTCAGTGGAAATTGGACTGGATCGCATTCATCACGCCTTCTGGCGCTATATGGATGAAACGCACCGCCATTACGTCACCAATTCCATATATGCGGATGTGATTCACGAGTATTACCGCCTGCTTGATCAGGAAATTGCTTTACTATTGCAAACGCTGGGCGAAGAAACTGCTCTCATGGTAGTCTCTGATCACGGGGCGCAAAAAATGGACGGCGGCATTTGTCTCAATGAATGGCTCATACGCGAGGGGTATCTTTCACTGGCTGAGCCATATCCAACACAGCCAACCAAACTGGACTCGCTCAAAATTGACTGGTCAAAGACACAGGCATGGGGCGAAGGCGGCTACTACGGGCGCTTATTCCTGAACATCCATGAACGCGAGCCGCAGGGCATAATCCCCCGTGAAAACGCGCCCGCGCAGCTAGAAGAGATCCGTAGAAAGTTATCGCGGTTGGGGGATGAAAACGGGCAGCCGATTCATACGCGCTGCTTTCGACCTGAAACTTTGTATCCCGTTGCCAACGGTATCCCGCCTGATCTGCTCATCTATTTCGGCAATCTCGCATGGCGCTCTATCGGCAGTGTCGGCTGGAATCAAGTTCATCTTCTGGAAAATGATACCGGTCCAGATGATGCGAATCACGCGCAGCATGGGCTGATCATCGTAAAGCCCGATGAAGTACATTCCTCATCAACACAGCTTCATGATGCTCACCTGCTCCAGATTGCCCCCACGGTACTGCGCTACTTCGGCTTAGACACACCAACGGAATTGTCTTATCCACCCTTAAACATCTGGCAATAGAAAAAAAGAAAGGCGAACGTAGATGTTCGCCTTTCTTTACTGCACATTCTAACAGCGTTTTACAGCCCAAGATATTCGCAGACGTTCTCAGGTAATTCTCCATCTGCACACGCCTCAGCAGCAGCCCGTAATGCCGCCGGGTCCGTGAAAACAAGCCGCGCAATTGGACCACCAATGCCACTCGCCTGTACAATCGTCGGAATATCCACCGGGAAGTTCAGGAGGTTATCCGGAATATCCGAGACGATCCCAAAGCCGTCAAGTTCGGATTGAGTCAGCGGGCGAGGATTTGACCACCGTGGGGACAATGTACATTTCTCATCCTCGTCACCTTCTATACCAAGGCTGGCAAATTCCTCGCATAAACCAACGGTAGACATAAATCCGGGCGGCACGATCACTTCGTCTCCGGTTCCGGGGCTGATCGTGACAAGTCCGAAGAGATTATTCACCTCTAACCCGTCGCCTAAATTATCGCCCGGCGCAATGGATTCAAATACGGCTGCGCCTTCGATTTTGAATACGGTATCAAAAATCGTCAGGTACACAGGGTTGTCTTCATATCCCTGTACAAAAAGGAATGACGGTGCATCGTTGCACGAAGTCCCCCCGATACCGACGCGGTAATAGAATTCCTGGAAGGCAGTGAAGCTGTCCGCATCTAGTACGGGCAGACCGGTTAAGTCAGCGGACGGATCAAGCGAGGTAGCCTCAACCCAGCCAAATTGCGTCGCCGACGAAACGCGGACATAGCCATCCGCCGTTACCGCATCCGCTTGTAGGCTTGTACCCGATGGAATAACACCTACCAACTCCACATCGTCAAAGTCACCGTTATCCGGGTTGCTCAGTAATTCCGCCGCAGCAATGGTCGTAACCGCGACCCCTTCATCCACGAGCGTGACGGGGTTCTCCACGCCACTTTCGACTTCAACACCGCCTAAGGAAAACAGAACAACACCCTGACCGGGGAATATATTGGGAACATTGGCTTGTAGATTGAAGATCGAAAGCCCCCACTCCCCTGCGCTCAAATCAAACGGCGAGGTCTGCACTGCATCAACTTCAGTCAGATCGATCCGATCCCCCTCGCTGGAAAGGTTGGGGTTGGGCGTCATACTGTTGAATGCCGTTACTTCGGTGAAGCCATAGCAGGCGAACCCGCGCTCATTGTTGGCGCAGTTGGTTCCTGACTGATCAACTGCCGTATTCACCAATGCCGGGCAGGTATCGGGCGTTTGTGCGAACGCGACACTGACGCTGAACAAGATGGCGAATAACCCGCCAGTCAGCATTGGATAACGATGGTATTTCATAGACAGCCTCCGGCGGTGATATAGTTCTACTAGAACCTGATAATGCCATACAAACGAAACTTATCTAATCGCCATTATAGTCTAACATGGTTTTTCCCACAATAAGGTGAACAACTGTAAATTTACGCGCATTGGAATGTGTATTTTCGTCGGTGTGGTTTTCTTGAACGGCGAGTGTGCGGGTTTGATCTCCGGCAAGGCACGAAGACAACGAATTACCAGAACTGATTACAGGGCGTGATGTACCTGTAAACTCCGCGCCCGCAGTGGCTTTTGGCGCAAGGCGCGAATCGCCTGTACAACCGCGCTTGCTGCGCTTAACGTCGTCACTATGGGAACGCCATACAGATGCGCCGTGCTGCGAATAGCCAGCCCGTCGTAGTGCGCTTGTCCCCCGCGAGGCGTATTGACGATGAGCGCGATGTCGCCAGCACGTATCGCGTCTACAATATGCGGCGAACCCTCGCTGACCTTATTCAGCGTCGCTGTTGGAAGACCGATACTGTTCAGGTAAACCGCCGTGCCACTGGTTGCAATCAGTCTGAAACCCAACTGGTGCAGATCACGGGCAATTTTGGTCACGCCACCCCGATCAAACGGATTCACGCTAATAAAGACATTTCCATCGTCAGGCAGGCGGGTACTCGCTGCCAGTTCCGCTTTGGCAAAAGCGTGACCAAAACTGGCAGCGTGACCCATCACCTCACCGGTTGAGCGCATCTCAGGTCCCAAACGCGCATCCGCACCGGGAAACTTGTGAAACGGCATAACGGCTTCCTTAACAAAGAAGCCATCTACACGAGGCTCATCCGTTAAGCCAAGTTTCTCCAATGTCGCGCCTGCCGCTATTTCAGCAGCGTACCGCGCCAGTGGTACACCCGTCGCTTTGCTGACGAACGGCACTGTACGGCTGGATCGCGGGTTAACCTCCAGCACATAAACCACTTCATCCTTGATGGCGAACTGAATATTAAACAATCCGCGCACTTTGAGCGCTTTACCAATCCGATCAGTATACTCGCGGATGATCTCGATGTGGTAGTAGCTGATTTTGTACGGCGGCAGTACACAGGCAGAGTCACCGCTGTGGACGCCCGCCTCCTCGATATGCTGCATAATCCCGCCAATGGTGACGCTTTCGCCGTCACATAAGGCGTCCACATCAATCTCGAAAGCGTCATCTAGGAACTGATCGATCAGGATAGGATGTTCGCCCCAGTGAATATGGCGATCCAGCCAATCGGTAAGCATGGAGTCATCAAAGACGATTGCCATGCCGCGCCCGCCCAACACGTAGCTGGGACGCACCAGTACGGGATAGCCAACCTGATTTGCCGCCGTTATCGCCTGCGCCCGATTAAAGGCAATCGCGCCGGGTGGCTGGGGAATTTCCAATGTCTGCATCAGCGCGTGAAAGCGCTCTCGATCCTCCGCCAGGTCAATCGTCTCGACGGATGTTCCCCAAATTGGCGCTCCCGCCTCGTGCAATGCTCGTGCGATATTCAGCGGGGTTTGCCCGCCAAATTGCACCAGCACACCGTCAGGCTGTTCATTCTCGATGATATTCAGCACATCTTCGGCGGTCAGCGGCTCGAAGTACAACCTGTCTGCCGTGTCATAATCGGTACTGACCGTCTCCGGGTTGCAGTTGACCATGATCGTTTCATAACCCAATTCCTTGAGCGCAAAACAGGCATGAACGCAGCAGTAATCAAACTCAATCCCCTGCCCGATACGATTCGGTCCGCCACCGAGAATGATGACTTTGCGGCGGTCAGTGCGTTCGGTTTCATCGCCCTGCTCATAGGTCGAATACAGGTATGGCGTGTGCGCCTCAAATTCCGCCGCGCAGGTGTCCACACGATAGTAGCTTGGAATGATTCCGAGCGACTTGCGCCGCGCCCGCACTAGCATTTCGCTTTCGCATAAGCGTTCCGCGATATGGGCATCGCTGAACCCAGTGCGCTTAAGCGTCCACCATTCGTCTACAGAAATTTCGTTAAGCACTTTTCCAGCAAGGCAGCGCTTCCCGACTTCGACCATATCGCCCATCTGACGAACGAACCAGGGATCAAACCTGGTCGTCTTAACAACCTGCTCCAAGGACATGCCGTTGTGTATCGCGTTGGCAACCTGAAACAACCTCTGCGCCGTTGGCACATGGAGTGTATCAGGCAGTTCAGGTTGTGCTGCAGCGGCGAAGCCTTTGATGCCAATATCCAGCGAACGAATCCCCTTTTGCAGTGCTTCCGGGAACGTGCGACCAATTGCCATCACTTCGCCAATCGCCTTCATCTGCGGTCCGAGCGTGCTGTCCGCGCCGGGGAACTTGGCGAAGTCCCAGCGTGGGATTTTCACCACGACATAATCCAGCGACGGCTCAAAGCTGGCAGGTGTGACGCGGGTAATATCGTTGGAAATTTCATCGAGGCGATAACCGACTGCGAGCAGCGCCGCGATCTTGGCTATTGGAAAACCCGTTGCTTTGCTGGCAAGCGCGGAAGAACGTGAGACACGCGGATTCATCTCGATGACGAACACGCGCCCGTCTTCAGGGTTGATCGCAAACTGGACGTTCGCGCCACCCGTCGCCAAGCCCACTTTATCCAGCACCAGCCGCGCCATATTGCGAAGGCGCTGGAGTTCCTTATCAGTCAGGGTTTGCGCGGGCGCAACGGTGATACTGTCGCCCGTATGCACCCCCATCGGGTCGAGATTTTCGATGGAACAGACAACAACGAAGTTGCCGCTGCTATCGCGCATAACCTCCAGTTCATATTCTTTCCAGCCGAGTACGCTCATCTCGATCAATACCGTACCAATTGGGCTGAGCATGATCCCGCGCTCGGCGATCTGGCGCAGTTCGCTTTCGTTGTAGGCGACGCCGCCACCTGAACCACCCAGCGTGAACGAAGGACGTACCAAAAGCGGATAACCAATTATTTCAGCGGCGGCGAGTGCCTCGTCAATAGACGAGGCGATTTCGCTGGGTGGGCATTCCAAGCCGATCTCGCTCATTGCCTGCTTGAATAACTGGCGATCTTCGGCAAGGTCAATACTTTCCAGCTTCGCGCCGATGAGCTCAATGCCGTGCTTCGCCAGTGTGCCGTTTTCCGCCAGCGCCTTCGCCAGATTGAGCGCCGTCTGCCCGCCGACCGTTGGCAGCAGCGCATCCGGCACTTCCTGTTCAATGATCTGCGCGACAATTTCCGGCGTCAAAGGCTCAACATAGGTCGAATCGGCAAATTCTGGGTCGGTCATGATGGTGGCGGGGTTGCTATTGACTAGAACAACGCGATAGCCTTCCCGCCGCAAGGCTTTACAGGCTTGTACACCGCTGTAGTCAAATTCGCAGCCCTGCCCAATGACAATCGGACCGGAACCAAGAATGAGGATAGTTTGGATGTCCGTTCGTTTTGGCATAATGCTCTATGAACTGCCCGATGGGTAAAAGATGGCAACGAGAATGAAGATGATGCCGACAACAACACTAAAGATGGCAGACCTTATCGTTTTGCGCCGCCATTCTGGTGTCGGCTCTGAAATCCCTTGTTGTTGTTTACGTCGTTCCTGATATTTCCACGCACTATCTGGATTGACTATCGCCCGCAAGCCGAACAGCACGATTGCGATACAAGCTATAAGGAAAAAGAGGATTCTCACATCATTCATGATAGCATCGGTTGAATTGCTGTCGCCTTCAGTTGCGTTTTCATCCGTTCCACAAACTCATCAAACAGATACAGCGAGTCATGCGGACCTGGCGAGGCTTCGGGGTGATACTGCACACTGAATGCACCTAATTCGACGTGCCGCAGCCCCTCAATCGTGTTGTCATTCAGGTTGATGTGCGTTACTTCCGCGCCACCCAGATCGCTGTCCGCTGTGACCGCGAAGCCGTGATTGTGGCTGCTGATCTCAACAACCCCCGTGAGCAGGTTTTTCACCGGCTGATTGCCACCCCGATGCCCGAAACGCATCTTCTCGGTTTTACCGCCCAGCGCCAACGCCAGAATCTGATGCCCTAAACAAATGCCAAAGATCGGCACTTTACCCAACAACTGCCGCGTATTTTGGATCATCCCCGTCACCGCCGCTGGGTCGCCGGGACCGTTGCTGAGAAATACGCCTGCCGGGTGCATTGCCAACACTTCATCGGCTGAGGTGTTCGCAGGAACAACAGTGACGCGCAGACCCCGATCCGCCATCATACGGAGGATATTGCGCTTGATCCCGGTATCATAGGCAACGATCAACGCACCTTCAGCCTCATCTTCGTGTGCCTTATACCACGCCGTATCGCTTCCATCCGTCCAATGATACGGTTCGGCGCAGGTCACCGCATCCACCAGATTCGCGCCGCTCATATCCGGCGCATTTTTCGCCATTTCAACCAGCGCCGCCACATCATGTGCAACCTCGCCATGTGCCAGTGCCGCCCGCATTACGCCGCGTTCACGTAAATGACGCACCAACGCCCGCGTCGCCACGTCGGAAATGCCGATCACACCCTGCTCACGCAGATAGCCATCCAGATCGCGCTGGCTGCGCCAGTTACTGACGACAGGGCTTAATGAACGGACGACGAAACCCGAAACCCATACTCTGTCAGACTCGACATCATCAAGGTTAATCCCTGTATTGCCGACATGCGAAACAGTCATTGTCACGATCTGCCCGAAATATGACGGATCGGTCAGGATTTCCTGATAGCCCGTCATCGAGGTATTGAAGACCAGTTCGCCCGTTTGCACGCCCTGAGCACCAAATCCTTCGCCCGCATAGATACTGCCGTCTTCCAGCACCAGCGCTCCCCGCATCGTCTGTCAGCTCCTGTAGTGTCCGTTGATTGAAACGTAATTGTGGCTCAGGTCACAGGTGTAAAGAGTTGCCTCGCCCTGCCCTGCCCCCACTTGCAGTTTCACATACACAGACGGCAATGCCATTATCGCGCTTGCGTCACTTTCGGCATAAGCCGTCGGAATTTCATTTTCAAATAAAAGCAGCCCGTTCTCAAATGACTCACCTGCCGCGATCCACAATTTCACCCTTTGCACGTCAAAATTGACGCCGGAGCGCCCTGCCGCCGCGATGATCCGCCCCCAGTTGGCATCGCCGCCGTAGAACGCGGTTTTGACCAGCGGCGATGTCGCAATTGCATTACCAATCTGCCGCGCCTGAGACTCATTTTCCGCGCCCGTGACATGCAGCGTGATGAATTTCGTCGCGCCTTCGCCGTCACGGACGATTGCCTGCGCCAGCGCCATACTGACCCGATGCAGCGCGTCACAGAATTGCGAGTCCAGTTCGGGGGTGATAGTGACCCCGCTTGCACCGTTTGCCAGCAGCAGCAGTGTGTCATTCGTACTCATATCGCCATCTACCACAATGCGGTTAAACGTGGTTTCAGCGGAAGCCAGCAAATAGTGGTTTGCCTGATCGGGCGTGATCGCCGCGTCGGTCACAATCACACTTAACATCGTTGCCATGTTGGGCGCGATCATGCCCGCGCCTTTGGCAATCCCTGTAACGGTATATTCACCTTTTGCGGTCTTTACCTGAATAGATGCCATCTTAGGACGGGTATCCGTCGTCAGAATGCCGTGTGCAGCAGCCGTCCAATCCTGACCCAACGCTTTTGCCGCCAGCGAAATGCCATGTTCGATCTTGTCCATCGGCAAATGTGTACCGATGACGCCTGTAGACATCACGAATACCTGATCGGCGTCACAGCCAAGCGTGTCCGCCGTCTGCTGTGCCATCTGGCGGGCGTTTGCCAAGCCGTGTTCACCCGTGCAGGCATTGGCGCATTTGGTGTTGATGATGACCGCACGATAGCCGCCCTGCGTGTGTTCAAGCCGTTCCATATCCAGCCGAACAGGCGCCGCTTTCATCAGGTTAGTGGTGAACATCCCAGCCGCTGTGCAGGGCTGTTCACTGGTGATCAGCGTCATATCCAGCGCATTGTCGGTTTTCAGCCCGGCATGAACCCCTGCAACAGAGAAGCCCTTTACCGAGGGGACAGATGATTCGACAGGCAAGCTACCCATTGTGGTTCTCCCCCGTAGTTGCAAGGATAGTCGTCAGTTTTTCGACCAGTTCATCCACATGGGATTTTTCGATAATTAGCGGCGGCACGAAGCGGATCACGTTTTGCCCGGCATTCACCATCAGTAACCCGTGTTCATAACCCGCTTCGATAATCGGCGCGGCGTCTATCGTCAGTTCGACGCCAACCATCAGCCCTCGCCCGCGCACATCCGTAATCAACGGACTGTTAATCTCACTCAGGCGCTCAATCAGATAGTCGCCTGTTTCGCGCACATGTGCCAGAAACGATGGTTGGCTAATGCGTTCGACCACATACCGCGCAACACTTGTGATAAACGGTCCCCCGCCAAATGTCGTCCCGTGATCGCCGGGATGAATATGCGACGCCACACTTTCAGTCGTCAGGATCGCGCCAACAGGCAGCCCGCCAGCCAGCGGTTTTGCCAGCGTCATGATGTCCGGCGTCACGCCGCTGTATTCGTTTGCCCACAGGAAGCCTGTGCGCCCCAGCCCGCACTGCACTTCGTCAAAAACCAGCAGCGCATCGTATTGATCACACAGGCGGCGCAGCGCTTTCAGAAATTCATCCGTCGCAGGGTGAACACCACCTTCCCCCTGAATCGGTTCCACAAAGACGGCAGCAGTATGTTCATTGATCGCCGCTTCCGCGCTGGCAATATCATTAAAATCTGCCAGAACAGTATCGGGCATCAGCGGTTTGAACGGTGCCTGATATTTTTCTTTCGGCGTCAGCGCCAGTGAACCCATCGTACGCCCATGAAAGGCGTGGGAAAAAGAAACGATTTGCGTCTTGTCTACCTTGCCGCTGTCATGAGCCACCTTGCGGGCAAACTTGATCGCTCCCTCATTCGCCTCTGTGCCGCTGTTGGTGAAAAAAGCGCGATCCGCAAATGACTTTTCGCACAGCAATGCGGCAAGTTCCGCCTGTGGCACTGTGTAATACAGGTTACTGGTGTGCAGTAAGCCCGTTGCCGCTTCCTGAATCACCTGGATGAGTTGAGGATCGCCGTAACCGAGCGCGTTGACGGCGATTCCCGCCACCCAGTCCGCATAGGCGTTGCCCTCACTGTCATACAGCGTCGCGCCTTCACCGCGCACTAGCACAAATGGCGGGCGCTTGTACGACTGGACAAGATGTTCATTTTCCATCTGAATGATGGGGTCAAGCGTCATCACCACAATGTTTTCCCTTTCGATAGTTGCAAACGCAGTTTCAACAAGCATAAACGCCTTACTTGGCGCTCTTAGCATCCCGGCGGTTCAGGTTGTCTTGTGCCTGTTGCTGGCTCAAATACTCACGCCAGCGCAGGCGTTTTTCGACATATTCACGCGAGCCGGTTGAGCCGTCAATCCAGCCGTTGCCCGCTTCGTACCGGATCGTCGCCAGCACCCAACCGAGAATTTTCAGAACGACTTCATGCGGTATCAGACCCGACCCCATGACATGAAGCACGATTCGTCGGCTGTATTCGCTCTTTTTCACGAGCGCGTTATACATCAGGTGATGCAGTTCATGGCAATTCGCGCACAACTGCACGGTCACTTTGTTCTCGCCATGCGTCGCCAAATCCCACAGATGATGCCGATGGGATGATGGATAGCCACAGGCTGAACACGGCGTAATACGCTCCTGATACGTTGGGCGGCGGCGCTGTTTGCCATGCTTATATTCCTGCAACCGGTAGAAATCAATCCAGTATTCGAGCAACTCGCGCTGTGCTTGGGGGGAGTCGCCCGCCAGAAACACCGTTTCAAACGACTGAATGATCTCGTCCGCCTGCGGCTGACGATATACCTCACGAATGAGCGCTACCAGCCTGTCAAATAGAGCCTGTTCGTTTGCCATTGCCTGTACATCTCTTTGGCGCACTTCCCGCGCCGCTATTCAATCGTTAGAAAATACCGTGCCACCATGCTGTCCCAACCCAGTCAGATTGGTAATCACCGCCTGCTTCACCCCATCCTGAAGCGCCTGCAACGCCGTTCGCACCTTGGGGATCATGCCGCCAAAGATCGTGCCTTCACCGATCATGTGCTCAGTTTCAGCCGCGCTCAACCTTGCCAGTACATTTCCATCCAGCAAAACGCCTTCAACATTTGAGAGAAATACCAGCCGTTCCGCGCCCAGTGCGCCTGCAATTGCTCCGGCGACGAGATCGGCGTTGACGTTGTAGTTATGCTCACTTCCAAGGCATATCGGAGCGATCACGGGGGTAATCCCCTGCTCCAAAAATGACGTGATGACACCAACATTCACACTTTTAACGACACCCGTATAGCCCATATCATGATCCGCAAGTGTCATCTTCTCAGCACGAATCAAACCGCGATCCACGCCGCTTAAGCCAAGCGCATCCACACCCGCGTTGACCAAAACACGCACGAGCCGTTTGTTCACAGCACCACAGAGCGCCATTTCAACCAGTTGCAATGAGTCGGCGTCGGTCACGCGAATGCCGTCCACATAGCGCGGCTCAATTCCCATTCGGGCTTGAAACGCGGAAATTTCCTTGCCGCCGCCATGCACAATGACGACGGGATCGCCCGTCGCCCTGATGATCTGGGCAAACTGAGCGACATAATCGCTATCATCGAGTTCATGTCCACTGATCTTAATGACATTCCAGCCCATGTTTGTGCCTCTACAACAGCGCGGTAAATTCAGGAAAGCCCATCATAATGTTGAAGCACTGTACCGCCTGACCCGCAGCGCCTTTCCGAAGATTATCGGTCACACTGGTGATATGAACGTGTTTCTCGCACACAGGTGTGATGCTAATCGCGCAGGCGTTGGTTTTGATGACGTGCTTGAGCGTCGCCTGCTGCCCCTGTGGCAGCACATGAACAAGTGGTTCATTTCCATACGTTTCTTCATACAGATTCTGCACCTTATCGCTGGTCATACCACCGTTCAGTTCCACATAGATGCTCGCCATTAAGCCGCGATCCACCGGCAGCAAATGCGGCGTGAAGACCAACATGCCCGCGTGGGGATCGATCTTGTGAATTTCCTGCTCAATCTCGCCAACATGACGGTGAGATCGCCCCGGACTGTACGGTGAAAAATTGCTGTACACCTCGACAAATTGCAGATTGGGCTTGGGTTCACGCCCCGCCCCGCTGACGCCCGATTTGGCATCCACAATGATCGGTTGCCCATGTTTGAGCGCTTTCGTCGCCAGCAGCGGAAACAGCCCCAGCAGAGTCGTCGTTGGGTAGCAGCCGGGCGCGGCGATCACGCGGGTATCCGTCAGACGAGCGCGATTGATTTCCGGCAAGCCATACGGTGTAGGCAGCAGTTCCGGGTGTGGATGAACATGGTTATACCAGTGCTGATAGCTTTCCGGCGTATCGAGTCGCAAATCAGCGGACAGATCAATCACGCGCACATTTGCCGCCAGTGCCTTTGCCGCCATGTTCGCCGATACGCCATGCGGCAGCGCCAGAAACACCGCATCCACCTCATTCAAATCTGCATCGTCATGAGGAATATAACTTATTGAAGTGAGCGGCACAGGCTGATTGGCATAAGTGTTCGAGGTCGCAAACAGGATATTTACGCGGGGATGTTTCGACAGAATTTCGACGACATCCTGCCCAGCGTATCCCGATGCGCCATACACACCAACGCGATAGGTACTTTCCACCATAGCAACTCCTCAAATAAAAATCCCCCGCCTCACAGGTGATGAGGTCAGGGGATTTGCTGAAACGTGTCAGGCGTAGATTGCCCGCAGGTCGCTAACGCAAAAATCCCGGCAAGACCTCAACGGTTTGCGGGCGACTGCTGCGACGACGCGGGATGTGATTAAAGTTCATGAGTGATAAATCACTGCTTCCAAAATCACCAATGGGATAAGTGTAGCGAAGGGAAACATTTCTTGTCAACATCCAAACAATTGCGATTGTTCAATTACACGGTAACTTAGTGTAGACTCGTGACGTTCGCTCCTGAATGAACGTGATAATTACTGCCTTCCGGTCTGGCTGGACACTCTATGATTGAAGCTAAAAAACTGACGCGCTATTACGGTGATTTCCTCGCGGTGGATCATCTGTCGTTCAGCGCAAAATGCGGCGAAATAGTCGGTTTGCTCGGACCGAACGGCGCGGGCAAAACGACGACCATGCGAATGCTGACAGGCTTCATGCCGCCAAGTGAAGGTAGTGCCGCGATTGACGGACACGATGTCATCTCGGAGTCACTGGAAGCACGGCGGCGCGTCGGTTATCTTCCCGAACGAGTGCCTATTTACCCGGATATGACTGTGCGTGGTTATGTGCAGTTCTGGGCGCGGCTGCGGGGTGTGAGGGATGTAGAAAGGCAAACGGATTTAATCCTCAAACGTTTTAGCCTGTATGACCGCCGCTCCAAACTGGTGCGCCAGTTGTCAAAGGGGATGCGCCAGCGGCTCGGTCTGGCGCAGGCGCTCGTGCATAACCCGCCTGTGATCATCCTTGATGAGCCAACTATCGGTATAGACCCGCAGCAGGTGATCGAAGTTCGCCAGATCGTGCGCGAATTGGGGCGAGATCATTGTGTTCTGTTGAGTACACACATCCTCTCGGAAGCGGAGGACATCTGTGATCGGGTACTGATCGTTGATCAGGGCAAAATCGTCGCTCAAGGGACGCCCGCTGAATTGCAAAAGCTGATTCGTTCCAATACCTACTATGTTCAGATCGGCGGCGCATCGGAAAAGGATATTCGCATTTTCCTCAAAGGGCTGAACGGCGTGCAGAGCGTCACGCGGGATGGCAGCGGGTATCTGGTTCAAGCCAGCGGCGACAATGATCTGCGTGCCGACATCTCCGGCGCGACGTTGAAAAGCGGGTACACACTGCTAGAGCTGCGTCAGGCACGCGGGTCACTCGAAGAGGTGTTCCTTGAAGCCGTCCGCACAGATGAATCATCGCAACAGCCCGCACCCGAACACAAAAAGAAACGCTAACATCTCATGGGAACCCTCACGATATTTCGCCGCGAAGTCGCGCAATACTTCATTTCACCCTTTGCCTATCTGATCGGCGCGGGATTCTTACTGTTTACCGGCATCCTGTTCGCCCGTGACTTTCAGACCGCTGCTTATCAAACTGTCCCGATAAATCCGGCGTTTATTCCCAGCGTCATTTCCTTCATCACCGTTTTCTTCGCGCCGCTGCTCACCATGCGCCTGCTTGCCGAAGAACGGCGCGAAGGCACGCTGGAGCTTCTGCTTACCTCACCTACCAGTGAAGCGGGGATCGTGTTCGGCAAGTTTCTCGGCGCATGGTTCTATTATTCAGTCTTGCTTGCCCTCACATTCGTCTATCAAATCATTCTCCTGACGTATGTGACGCCTGATCCCGGTCATACTGCCCTCGCCTACATCGGAATCTGGCTATATGGAGGGGCAATGATCGCCGTCGGAATGCTGTTTTCAGCGCTCACGGAAAACCAGATCGTCGCTGCATTTTTCAGCCTGATCACCTTGCTCATCCTGTGGATTGGCGACGCTGCCGGGGAGATTATCGGCAATATCGAGGTAGCGCGGCTGCTGCGCGGTCTTTCCCTGCAAGCGCATTTTTCATCGTCGTTTGCCGTCGGCTTGTTCAAAGCGGAAGATGTGGCATTCTT
>Ga0224722_1000425_pt1 | contig 24481 bp, 16 predicted proteins | sample Balambano_FR1_Me_FD_161646 | JGI IMG/M metagenome (GOLD analysis project Ga0224722, IMG submission 161646) | Freshwater sediment microbial communities from Lake Towuti, South Sulawesi, Indonesia - Balambano_FR1_MetaG | ecosystem: Environmental > Aquatic > Freshwater > Lake > Sediment | place... | reverse complement strand
GGCGTCAACCAACAAGCGTTCTTTATTATGCACTAATATAAAACTATTCAAATCTCCGTGTAAATGACCGGGACCATGTAAGACATCTCCACCGCCATTGATTGCTACAATCGTTTTTCCATCCCATGCATCTCGGATAAAAATATTGCCATTGCTAAAAGCAGTCGTCAAAGGTAAACTGGCATCTTTTGGTGTAATCGCTTGTTTATCAATTGCTAACAACGGCAAAGTCAAAAATCCCCAATCATTTCGCATCCCAAATGTAGCTAAATCGTGTGGACTTTGGTAAGCTACCGGCGTGTAATATTCATCAAATAACCAACGCGACAAACCGGATTCTATTACATCCTCGTGTCGAGCGGCAATGTGCAAGAGCAAATCTCCTGACGGACGAAACAGCGCAGCACTATCATTAAAATTAGCAGCACGGGCACGCGGTTCTTCACCCCAGCCAGCCATTGGTTTAGAGTAGAACATACTATTTACAACCCAAGTCATTCCTTTTGCGTAAGCGGAAATGTCTAATTGCGCAGCTTTCTCTGGATATTTTCGCACCAGCGATTCATACGCTAACATGATAGCAAACGCTAAATAATTACCATATTGTAATGATTCTGCGTAAGAACCATCGGGTTGAAAGGCTAATACACATTGTTGTAATGTTAATAAATAATCTTGTAATATTTCTTCTTCATTTAAAACCGCCGCCGCGACGATTACACCAGAAGTTAAAATACCCCGCCAATTGGCAAGATGCTTATTTTTTTGTAACCAACGTTGACACAGTGTTATGCCTTTCTCAAACAGTGCTTCCCGAATTTTTTCTTGCTCTTCTTTTGTGAAAACGTCACTTGCCAAATCGAACACAGCCGCAACTGCCCAGCATAAATGCGCCGTTTCCAAATGCCCGATAAAGGGTTCGGCGTGGTCGCGGAAGCTTGGACCCACCCAATCATAAATACTGGCACGTGTAATATCCAATGTAATATTCCGAATCCAAGCTGCCAATTTTTCTTCCGGTTGCAAATTGTACAACATCGCCGCATCTGACAAATACTCCGCCGCCGGATAGTACCACGCCGTCGTATCGCCCAACTCGTGCAAGCTCTTGCGCTGCACCCGCCGATACACGCGCTGCTGCAAGGCGTCGAAAAAGCGGCACATTAGCCCGTCCTGCTCGGCAAGTTTTTGTAGAATTGTATCGCGTTCTTGGTCGGTCAGAAATGCACAAGTCATTTACTTTTTATTGAAATTGTAATGAATGATACACTGACTATTAAGTTAGTTATGATTTTTTTAAGATTTAAATCATAGACTATCTTAAAAAATCAGCGTCCTATCTAAAAGTACCCCCCCTTCGCCACCACTTCCGTCGGTTTCAAACCCGATTCTACCATTTCTTTGATGTCTTTTTCTTTGTGCAAAATTTGCTCGGCGGCAATCAACACGTCATACGCAATCGCTTGCGGAATGGAAATCACGCCGTCAATATCGCCGAAAATCCAGTCACCGGGTTGTACGATGACTTCCCCCATTAAAATTGGTTTTTGGTAATGGTAGAGTTTGAACCGCCCGAACATCCCCGTGTTGGCTTTATATTTGTAAAACACCGGAAACTGCTGCTCCAAAATGGAAGTGGTATCGCGGATGCCGTTGACCACCGCACCGCAACAACCCGCGCGAATCGCCGCCATTGTCATCACCTCACCCCACTGCGAGGTGACGGTATCGCCTGTACAATCCCACACCACGACGGAGTCGGTATGTAAAGATTCAAGCATGAGGGCGCGAGTTTCCATTTCGCCGTCGGTGGTAATATCGGGGGCGCCTTTGACGGTGAACGCCACGCCTGCCAGCTTCATCTTTTCGCGCAAGGGTGCGTATGCGGGAGGCAAACTCGTGGTGTGTAGATTGTACTTAAACCGCAGCACGTCATTCACCGCACCGGTGTACAATTGTAAATAACGCTGGCGCATTTCAGCAATCGGGATAGGATAGGCTATCCCTTGCTGTTCTTTTCCGTTTGTATGATATAGGTTATTCATTATCCTGCTAAAAATTTTAGGTTATCAAAATTAATTTCTCGAATTATTACATCTGCCGGTTGATTAAGTACAAATAAAATAACGCGGGCTACGTCTTCCACTTGTAAGAATTTCTCGCGTGGCACCTGGCGGTCGCCCCAATAGTCGCTGTCGGTGGGTCCGGGATTTACGTCGGTTACTTTGATGCCTTCTTTGATGACTTGGTCGGCAAGCCCGCTGCTCAAGCCCCGTGCGCCAAACTTGGAAGCGGCGTAAATCGGTGCGGTCGGATTCGTCCGTTGCCCTGCCATCGAAATGACCGTGACGATATGCCCTTGTTTTTTCGGTTTCATGATTTTCAAGGCTTCCCGATTGCATAAAAATACACCGCGCATATTTACATTGATCATTTGCTCGTAAATGTCGAGTTCTATTACCGACAAATCGGGGGAAACCATACCGATACCGGCGTTATTGATCAGGCAATCCACCGTGCCAAAGCGTTCGAAGCAGGTTTGAAATCCATTTATTACATCCAATTCTATACTTACATCGCCTCGAAAAGATAGTAGGTTCTCGTGCGAAACTTCATCCGACAGTTGACGTTTTCGACTGAAATCGAAGACTTTCGCGCCGTTTTCGAGCAATTGTAAAGCCGTGGCTTTGCCGATGCCGCTGGATGCGCCAGTGATGAAGTAGATTTTATCTTTTAAGTAATTCATTTTAAATAATGTTTTAAGTGAGAGGCGACACCTCCTTTTGCACAAAACGGGAGAAAAAAAACTTCTGAAAAAAGCGCAAAAGGAGGTGTCACCTCAACATTTCAATGGTTGTAATGTATGAAACTAATTTATTCTACAAATTCTGATTGAATATCAATTTTTGTGCGATTTTTAAATAATAAAATACCGGCTGCGATTAAACAAAACAACCCTGCGCCAAAAGCTAATTGTCCGCTCGTATTTTCCAGCGAAGGCAAGCTCATTACACCAAATAAACTTCCTGTTATAGCCAGTGCCACTGCATACAAGCGACTCAAAGAACGCTGAAATTTTGGGTCGGCAAGGGGCTTTTCGGCTTCTGTGAGGGGCGTGGTTAAACGGCGGAAAAAGGCATTGACTCGATTTTTGTATAATTCATTTTTGGATTCTATTACACCCGATAATAAGAAAACCGCTAAACAAATCGTAATTTCAACCAAAGTAGCTACTTCCCAGGCAATTTGTTTATTGGCATTTAAAATTAAACCCGTCGCCATGCCCACGATAACGGTGGCGAGTGCGCCCCAGGGTTGCGGACGTTTTAGTGCAATTCCTAAGACTAAAGGCAACGTCATCGGCAATGCAAATAAGCCCGTAAACAATTTATTCGCTTCAAAAGCACCGCCAAAACCACCTACATACAAAGCTCCAAAAGTGATGCAAGCACCGAGTAATAAGGTCATTAACCGCCCAACCCATAGCATCTCGCGGTCGGTGGCAAGCGGATTAAATAAGCGTTGGTAAATATCTTTGGTTAATACACCCGCTGTGACATTATATTCGCCACTCAAAACGGACATCGTCGCTGCAAACATCGCCGCAACCATTAAACCCATGATGCCTTCTGGTAATAATTGCATACAAACGCTGACGTACGCCATTTCGGGATTTTCTAAATTTGGAATCAACGCCTTCGCCGCAATGGAAGGAAATAAAAAAATAATGGGAAATACAAAAAAGAACACGGCTGTTAATAAACCTTGCTTTTGACTGGCTTTTTCATCACGCACGCTGTAAAATCGTTGAATAAACGTCCAATTACCGCTATATTTTATTAAAATCATGATATAATAAACGGTGATGAATAATGGTGCGCCTTTAGGACCGTTGAACCAGGTAAAATGTTCGGGAATCGTGTTCATCATTTGCGGTAAGCCGCCCGCCGCTTGTATGGTTAAAGGTACTAATATTAAAGTGGCTACAATTAATATTACAAATTGCACGACATCCGTTACCACCACTGCCCAAAGCCCTCCGACAATGGTATATAATGCAACTATTATACCGCAGGATAAAATAGATAATTCCATCGAAAATCCGGTGGCGGCTTTTACAAATAATGCGAGGGCGTAGAGCCGCACCATGTTGTCGAGGATTTTGAAAAACACGCCCGACCACGAGAAAAGTTGGCGAACGGAGCCATTATAGCGGGTTTCCAAAAATTCCAGCGGTGTCATAATGCCAGAGCGGCGCCAGCGTTTTGCTAAAAAAACCACGCCTGCCAGTGCCGGAAGAATCGTACTCCAGATGATGGTGAGCGCCACCAAACCATGCTCATAGGCAATACCCGCGTATGCCACAAACATGAAGGTGCTGAATTTGGTCATAAAATTGCTAATCGCGCCCGTCACCCAGGGAATGGCGTTGCCACCTTTGAAGTAGTCGCCGATGTTTTTGACGAACCTGCCGAGGAACAGCCCGATGCCCGCCATGAGTGCGAGGTAAATGCCGATTGCCCAGTAATCGAGGGTATGTAATGAAGTCATAATTTTGTTAATTGTTAATTGTTAAATGGCTCGGCGGGGCTGCCCTTGCTACGTAATAGGACACTGATTTTCGCTGATGCAACGGATGAAAACTGATTTTTTAAATAATTTTTTATTTGAATTGTAATATAGATTTATCCGCAATAACAACTGGATAATCCGGTACGGGAATATTTATAAACTGATACGTTGTTCCGGTTTTTTTATAATTTTTTGTTGGAATGCTATATACCTTGCCGGTGATTAAATCTACATAAACAGGTTGTTGAAAGCTGCCCTCTACCTTGATTTGAACAGGTTGTGGTGTAAATTCCTCTGCCGGACGAGCTTCGTGATTCCAAACAGTCAGTAATGATTTTCCTTTTTTATGATAAACGAAAGCGGATATTTTATCTGAATTTACTTGCGGTTTGATTTTGGATTGCAGTTCCACCGTATTATCAAACAAAGAAAAAACGTGCTGTGCAGCGGCATACGCCATTTTGGGACGTTCAATGGTTTTGTCAGGATTTGTCTTTAACAAACCTTTGCTATTTACGCCCACCATGTGATCTCCTTCCGCATAATGAATATCACTGATAGTAAATAAGTTAGTAGCAATACCACGCCCGTGGTCGCCCATCATCCGCCGCAAATCCCACTTGGCTTGGGTCAATTCCGACCAGTCATAGTCGCGCATTGCCCCAATGGTAATGGCTTTGGGCGTAGAAGGCGCACCATTCTCGCCCTGCATGAAGACCACGTCGGGTTTGTATTTCCAGACTAATTGACGCAGTTTTTCAATTGCCGGATAAGAGTTATCCGGATTGGGGCTGTAACCATGATACGTGAATACATCTACTAAATGTAATTTATTTTGCTGTTGTAATTTTTTAAATAAAGGCTCGACAAACTCCAAGCGCTGAACGCCTGCCAGCCCAAACGCCAACAGACGCGACTTCGGATAAACGCTCCGTACGATTTCGGCGGTGCGAATGTAAAAATCAGCGTAATTATCGCCAGTAATCGTTTTGGAAATATCGGGTTCATTCCAGATTTCCCATTCCACCACGCGGTCTTTGAAGTGCGTGACCGTTGCCCGCACCCAGTTATCCCAGGCTTGCAGTGCCTCGGCGGAAGTCGGGATACCGCCCGCTAATTTGGCATCGCCGCCGCCCACGTAAATCGGATTGCCGTACGACAATTCAATCCATGGACTGACACTTTGCGACAAAGCATCATTCACAATGGAATCCAACCAAGCAAAATTATATTTACCTTTTTCTTTTTCACACTTTGCCCAGCCACCTTGCAAACGAATGCGCTTGGCACCTAACGGACCTAAATATTTTTTATACGCATGATAATCCGTGTAATCCCGGTCGAGCGTTTCGCCACCGATAGACCAAGTGGAAGCCTTAATTTCTTTGGCGGAGCGGGTTTGTAATTGCCCGAGGAGTTGCCAAGCGGGTTGCGTTTGAGCGAAACTGAGATTCGCGTATAATAAGCAGGTAAATGAAATGGTAAAAATAATTTTCATTTTATTTAAATTTGCTGTCAGGTACTTTGGATGAAAAATTATTTACTTCGGTGGAATTTTGATACACTGTGAATTAGGTTTTTTACAAGGCGTTTTATTCTCGCACTTGTCACATCCCGTACTACATTAATTGGAACGCGGACGACACAAACAACACAGACTTTTGCAGATTTTTTTTGTTTTACTGTAAAGTTGTGTTTTAGATTAAAAATTAAAGTATATCTAAATCACAGTAATAACTTCCTTGTAAAATTCTGTGCTCCTTTAAATAAAGTTAAAGTACGCACGAATCCGCTCAATCCGCGTTCCAATTGCGGTCATAAGGGTGCGTAAAAGCCATCAATACCCTTCATTTTGTTCGTTACTTGGCTTTGTAAGCCGGTCAATGTGCGTCTGCGGAATGGGGCGCAGTTTGTGAAATTCCTTCACATTGGCAGCAGCGGCGGCGTTATATCGCTTGACGCGGTCGAAGAACGTTTCGGTGCGCACGAGGTCGTACCAGCGTTCGTAGTCGCCACCGAGTTCGCGGGCGCGTTCTTCGAGGATGAAATCGCGGATTTTATCCGGGCTGTTGATGGCATCCTGGTTGATTTCCATAGCCGTTTCAGTGCTTTTAGTCACTTCTTCCGGCTTACCGCCATCTGCCATGAGGAAGTGAAAAGGTTTCACCTCGCCCTCTTTATACGCGGCGCGGCGGCGCACCACGTTGATGTACTGCACGGCTTTGTCGTACGCGCCTTTCCGACCGTAGGCTTCGGCGGCAATCAGGTAGGCTTCGCTTAGCCACAGCAGGGGGAAGTCTAAAAATCCGTCGGTGTTATTTACCCCGGCGCGGGTCGGGTCTAAAAAGTATTGGTAATGGGGGAAGAAGCGGTCGGTCCATTTATTACGCGGAAAAAACACATATTTTCTTTTTGCAATATCGGCATCACTGATGCCCGTGTTGAAGGTAAAAACGATGGCGGTGTCGCCTTTCGCAAATTTAGGTTTGCCTACCAGACTGGGGTCGGGCGCGCTCGCTACTGTCCATTTTTGAATTTTCGATACATCGGTGGTATTGCAAATCCAAACGGTTTTATACGCTTTGTACAAACGGGAATCGTTTTTGCGGTCCCACAATCCCCAGAAATAAGTGTTGGGCGTGAGGCGCACGAAGGCACGTCCGTTGGCAAGGTCTCGGTCCATGCCGCCGCCGGAAATATTATCGTATTGTGAAATATACATTAAATGTGCCCAGTTGCCGTCGCCGTTTGCCAGTACATTTTTAGTAAATTGTATAGCAAACAGCACCTCTTTATTTTTTTCATTTAACGGATTCCGGGCATCATGATAGTTGGGTAATAAATCACCTTTGAAATTAATCACTTGCTCAGCGTAATAAGCCGCACTGTCCAAATCCGTTGGTTTTTGACCGCGTTGCTCCTTCACGGCACTGGCGCGGGTGAGATATACCTTGGCAAGGAGTTGCTGTGCAGCGGCGCGGGTCACGCGGGCGTATTCGGGCTGGGTGGCGGGCAAATTGCCGGCGGCAAATTGTAAATCGGCGATGATGGCATCATAAATTTGCGGCACTTCGGCGCGGGGCAAGTCGGTTTTAACCGTCAGGTTTTCCTCCAGCAACAGCGGAATTCTACCGAACGTTTGCACCAACCGAAAATAATAGTATGCCCGCAGGAAATGCGCTTCGGCACGGCGGCGGTTCTTGCCTTCTTCTGTCAACAATGTTCGCACGCCTTCCACTTTCGGAATCCGGTTGATGGCAATATTAGCAGAATTAATGCCTTTATAAAAATTATCCCAGAGATATTGAAAATTGAAATTCGCAGAATTAATATCCGAAGTGTACAAATGAAATTCGTTGCCTGCCGCCACGCGGGTAGTGGTGTAAATATCGGTGCCCAGATTCGACAAATTCAAGCCCTGCTGGTCACGTGTCCAGATGCGCAAAGGCGCGTAGGAGGCTAAAATGAGGGCTTCAATGCCTTGCTCATTGTCGTAAAATTCGTAGCTTACGTTAGAGATTTGCTCTTCTTCCAAAAATTCTTTACAGGAAGATAGGACTAAAGTAGCGGTTATTATAGATAGTATATATTGTTTCATTACATTTTCAATTTTAATTTTTAAATAACTCTTTATTTGAATCATGCTTCTATTGATAAACAAAGATTTACTAAATCTGGAAGATTTAGCAAATCTACTTTTCAGAACGTCACATTAATTCCCGCCAAATAGGTCGTCACGCTCGGTGTGGTGATGCCGGTAGAACCTTCCGGGTCAATGCCGATGAAGTCGGTGAGGAGCAGCGGATTGAGCGCGGATACGTAGATGCGCAGGTTGGATGCGCGGAGGCGTTCCAGCAGGCGTTCGGGTAGGCGGTAGCCGAGGGTCACGTTACGCAGGCGGATGAACGAGCCGTCCTGATATGCCAGCGTACTGGCAAAAAGCGGCACTCGCCTGCCGGTCACGGGGCGCGGGAAGGCGTTGGTCGGGTTGTTGGGCGTCCAGTAATCCACGTTCAGCCAGTTATTTCTACCTTCGTACAGGATGCCCTGGTCGTCGTTGACGGTTTGTCCCTGCCGGGCAAAAATCAAAAAGTTGAGGTCAAAACCCGCCAGTTCAAAAGTCGTGTTCAAACTCCCATACCACTCCGGCACGGCACTGCCGAGGATGACGCGGTCGTCGGCGTTGATTCTGCCGTCGCCGTTGGTATCTTGCACCTTGATTTCGCCGGGCGCGAAGGTGCCGCCGTTTTTATTGTAAGTAGCAATGAGTTCTTTATCCGCGTCGGTATTCTGAAAAATGCCGATTTTTTTGTAATCAAAATAAGTGGTCACGGGCGAGCCGATGAACCAGCTATTGCCGATGTCATCCACCTCGCCGTTGTATAATTCGACGATTTCCTCTTTGTTGCGGGTAAAAGTGAGTTGGTTCACCCAACGGAATTTACGATTCTCCCCTGCAAAAACCGCCAGCCGCAGTGCCGCTTCAATACCCGTGTTGCGGGTAGCACCCACGTTTTCCACAATCGAAACAAAGCCCGAAGCCGTTGGCAATTGCCGCGCCAAGAGCAAATCCGTGGTATTCTGCTGATACACATCCACCGTAGCAGAAATGCGGTTGTTCCAAATTCCAAAATCCATGCCGATATTAGCTTGTCCGGTTTTTTCCCAACCCAAATCAGGGTTCACAATCAAATTCGGTTGGTAGCCATACGCCGGAATGTCGTCGGTGGCGTAAATAGTGCGCGTCAAGCCGCCCTGCGTCTGGTAAGGTGCAATTGCCGTGTTACCCGTGATACCGTAGCTGGCGCGGATTTTCAAATCGGAAAATAGGTTCAAACTTTGAATAAACGGCTCCTCGGAAGCATTCCAAGCTACTGCCGCCGAAGGGAAAAAGTCCCATTTGTTGCCGGGAGCCAGGCGCGAGGAGCCGTCGTAGCGACCCGTCAGCGTGAGTAAATATTTGCTGCGAAAACCATAGTTAATGCGCGCCATAACCGAACTCAGCGTCCATTCGCTCAAACTCGAACCAATGGACGATACCTCCGTTGCCGTACCGATATTGTAAAACTGTTGCTGGTCGTAAGGAACATCCCGCACTGCAGCACTGGAAGATTCAAAACGGTCACCCTCCAAACTTTGCAGCAGCGTGATGTTGATTTTATGGTTCTGATTCAACATTTTGTCGTACATCAACATATTGTCCAACACATAGTGGAAGGGCTGATTGGTGTTGTAACTCGCCGAAGCCGGGCTGCCCTGGTTGGCTAAGGCATTGCGGAAACTGCCGGAGCGCACAAGGCGATAGTCGGGCGAAAAACTCAGGCGGTATTTCAAACCGTCGAACAAACCCAATTCTGCAAAGAAATTGCCGTAAAAACGGTTGGAAGTTGATTTGTTGGAAGCACCTTCCGCGCGGATAAGCGGGTTGTAGGTGAGCGGGTCACTGGCGGGTTCGAGTATCAGCCTGCCTTCGGCGTTTCGGAAAGGCGCGAGCGGATTGACCTGTCCGCCCAATTCGTACAAATTGTCGGTAGAACGATTTTTATTAATCGAAGTGGCAAGTGTACCGCCGATTTTAAATTTTTTAAACACCTGGTTATCAAAGGTTAAACGCAAATTATACCGTTCATAATCAAAGCCTTGTACGATGCCGAAATTGTTGAAATACCCCAGCGAAAAAGACAACTGACTTTTGTCGTTGCCGGTGGCAATGCTCAGTTGGTGTTCCTGCTGGCTGCCCTGGCGGGTCACCGCGTCTATCCAGTCATAATCGCGCACTTTGGCGGGGTCGTAATTGCCGTTTGCATCATAAGCAGCTAATACCGAAGCCTCTACATCTGCATTGCGAAAGTAAAACATGGTTTCGTCCAGCGTTCGGGAAGGCATGGGCGAGTTGTAACGGGTCGGCGTGGCATTGCGCTGCGACTCGCGCACAAACTCGGCAAACTCCGCGCCAGTCATCAAATCGGGTGGATTGAGCGCGTTTTGAATGCCGTAGTAACCATTGTAATTGATACGAATCCTACCTGCTTCGCCCCGATTGGTCGTAATCAAAATCACCCCGTTGGCACCGCGTGAACCGTAAATTGCCGTGGCGGAAGCGTCTTTCAATACCTCGACCGATTTAATATCGCCGGTGTTTAAATCATTCAAACTACCCGAAAACGGCAGTCCGTCCACGACAATCAAGGGGTCGTTGCCGGCATTGATAGAGCGATTGCCCCGAATACGGATGACCGGCGAGGCGTTGGGCGCGTTGCTGTTGGATACAATATCCACGCCTGCCACCAAGCCCTGCATGGATTTGATGGCGTTAACAGAAGGCACCTGCAGCACGTCCTTGCTTTTGAGCGAGGCAACCGAACCCGTCAGGTCTTTGCGCTGCTGGGTGCCGTAGCCGACTACCACCACTTCCTCCAGTCGTCGGTCGCCAGCCGAGAGCGTGACGCTAATTTCGGTGCGATTTTCAATTGGCACTTCCTGTTCAGCAAAGCCGATGTAAGACAGCACGAGGATAGTCGCCTTCGCCGGTACGGAAAGCGTGTAACGCCCTGCATCATCCGTTGTAGTGCCCGTGTTGGTGCCTTTTACGACAATATTCACGCCAACCAAGGGCACTTGACTTTCGTCCGTCACCGTGCCGGTAATGGTTTGTTGAGCAATTGCTGTGAAGGAAAGTAACAAAAACGTTCCCAGCAGCCAAACAGCCCGTTGTAAGTGGTTTAAGTTAGTTGTAAAAAATTTCATTGGGCGAGTATTTTCAAATTCAACAATAATAAATTTAAATTTCTTAATGCAAAATTATAGAATAATTTAAAACCGCCAAATATTTGTTGAAGTTTTTTTTCAAAAAAGAATATTCTGCATACGGTGAAGAACTAGCAAGCTTTATTTTGTGCAGGTTCTAAAGTGGAGAAAAGGTAAGTATTGTATTTGTAGAAATATTTTTAGCGACTTGGATTTTTCCCGATCTTTGTGGATTATTGTCGAATTAAAAGCAGTATAATTCAATCATCTTAAATTATGAACACACTCGACCTATTCAATTTACAAGGCAAAACCGCACTCGTCACTGGCTCCAAACGCGGTATCGGCAAGGCAATGGCGCTCGCATTGGCAGAGGCAGGCGCCGACATCATCGGCGTATCGGCTTCTTTGGAATTGGAAGGCAGCATAATAGAAACGGAAGTAAAATCTTTGGGACGAAATTTTAAAGGCTATCAATGTGATTTTAGCCAGCGCGACCAATTGTATCAATTTATTCAACAAGTACAACGCGACTTTCCCGTCATTGACATTTTGGTGAATAATGCCGGCACGATTCTACGCAAACCCGCCCACGAACACCCCGACGATTACTGGGACACCGTGTTGGAAACCAATCTGGACGCGCCGTTCATTCTCGCTCGGGAAATCGGCAAACGCATGGTGGAGCGTGGGGCGGGCAAAATCATTTTCACGGCATCGCTCCTCACTTTTCAGGGCGGCATCACCGTGCCGGGCTACGCGGCGAGCAAAGGCGCGATTGGCAGTCTGACCAAAGCCCTCGCCAACGAGTGGGCAGGCAAAGGCGTGAACGTGAACGCTATTGCACCCGGCTACATCGCCACCGATAACACGGAAGCCCTCCGCAATGACGCAGTACGCAGTGAATCCATCCTCGCCCGTATCCCCGCCAGACGCTGGGGCGAAGCGGACGACTTCAAAGGCGCAACCGTATTTTTGGCTTCCCAAGCGGCGGATTACGTGCACGGCACCATTTTGACAGTGGATGGGGGTTGGATGGGAAGGTAGGTTGGGATATTGGGAAATTAGGAAATTGGGAAATTGTGTGACAGGATACATGAACACAAAAACACCTGAACACTTGAACACAATTTAAAAAATGGTACTAGTTATTGTCAAAGCTTTAGATATACTGGAATACCTGGCGCAAGATCCGGAAAAAACGTACACGCTCTCCCAAATTGCAGAAGCCCTGCAAATGAATCAGGCGACGTGTGTGAATATTTTGCAAACGCTGGCTTCTAAAAACTATGTGGAGCACGCAGGCAGAAAAAAAGGCTACCGATTGGGACCGATGGCATATAATTTGACAAACAATCCCTCTTACAATCAAAATTTGGTATCCGCCGCCAAAGAAGTGATGGAAGAACTCACCCGTACACTGAACGAAACTTCGCTTCTCGGCGTGTTGCGCAATCACAAACGTTTCATCTTACACCTCGTCCACAGCGATCAAGACCTGCAAGTGCGCAGCCGAACCGAGCGCAACGTGTACGAAACCGCCAGTGGGAGGGTACTGCTGGCTTATCTTTCAACCAAAGAATTGGACAACTTTTTACAAGTGAACGGACTACCGCCCGAAGATATTTGGCAGGAAGCGAGCACAAGAGTAGAACTGGAAGCCGCTTTGTTAAAAATTAAAGCAAAAGAACTCGCCATTACGCATTCCAAAACGCACATCATCGGTTTAGCCGTACCGATTCAAAAGAAAGACCGAGTTATTGCAGCATTGAGCATTTTCCTGCCGGAGATTCGTTTTTCAGCCGCGCGTAAAAAAGAAATCCTTCAGGCTTTACGCCAAAGCGTGGCGACCATTCAGGAGCGTCTTCAGGATAAAGAGTAGCAGATAGTGTAGTCTTTGTTGCGCAATATTTTACTATACTTTTACATAATATCAAACAAAAATATCGGCAAATTTAAAAATTAAGTTTGATAAAGCTTGTACTACATCTCCATCTTTACCAGCAATAAGTGGAGTAAATAACATTATCAGCACGACTATAATGCCTTGAAAGATTAAAATAGCAAGTGTAATTTTGCCGTGCGGACTGCTTTCTTCTTTCTTTTCTTGTAATACTTTTAATACAATGGCGATGCTGCTCAGCGAAAATAAAAATCCTAACATAATTGCCTCGCCGCTGGAAAAGCCAAAAAATTGTGCCGCCAAGTAGGTAATCAGAATCGTCAGGCCCACCTGTACGCCGCCACCAATGAAAATAATGCGCTGAATGGCTGCTAAAGTTTTGAGTGAAAATTCTATGCCGATGATGAATAACAAAAACATTACGTCAATTTCTGCCATCATTTCTACACTATGCGCTTCGTCGTCTTGAATAAGCCTTAAACTGCCCGAACCAATGATCACGCCCGTCAGTAAAAAACCGAGAATGGCAGGTAATTTAAAACGTTAAAAAATGTAGATAATGACCGTGAAACACCCTAAAATGATAACGACTTCTTGCAGCAGTGGAATTTGTATAGGCGCATTTAATTTGTTGTAGCAACTTATTTTAACGTGAGTTATGGATACATTCAGTATAAACAACTATCGTATCAAGAGCAAAGTAGAAACGCATTTTGTTGTTTACTAACCCGCTATAATGATATACGTAGTGGCGGCTGCCCGGCAGATTCAGCGGAGCAATTGGATATGCCTAGCGTTTTTGGTTCTTTTTGGGCAATGCAAAAAGAACGTAGCAAAACAAAACCGAAAAGCCTAAGCAATAAGCCGCTTTCCATTGATTACCAATAAATTAAAACCTTTTTTATCCATAATTCACGTTATTTTAGAACGTTAAAAAGGTGGGAAAAGATTTGGAGTAATGTATGTGCCAGTACACTAATATGCCGATATGCCAATAACCGCAAAGCGCAGGTTTAAGTAATTGACCAGTGAAATAGCCACTTATGAAGTTGCAGCATTCTGGAAGCCAATATTTTAACTCAAAGGAAAGCTACATTTATTTCAAAACAATTACTTACTAAATAAAACAATGTTTTTGCAATTTACAATTTACACATTAGCAAATCAGTACATCAGCATATTACTTTCTAAATTCCTTGAAATTCGTTGAAATGCCCAGATGATTCAAACCCCCGGCGATGTGATAAATCGTTCTGCCGTAATCCAGTCGAAAGCGGTTGATTTTCACCCCCAACCCAAAGGAAAAGCCAGCCATACTGCCTAAGTTAGCCACTGTCATTTCGCGGCGCAAATAATGATTGTACCCCAATCGCAGCCGCAGGTTTTCTTTAGCACCAATCAACAACTCACCGTTGAAAATAAAGTGTCGAAACAAATTATCAATAAAAATGGATGACTTACTCTGCGCTGCATTGTCTTCGCCGAAAAACAGCGGTTCATCCTCGCGGTTGGGGTCGTCATAGCGGATGTTCCAGTTGTGCAAATTGTGATAAATGACAGAAAAACGAAATGGCAGGTGTCGCAGGCGTTTGGAGATGCCCACCTGGAGGTCAAAAGGCAGCGGTTCAAAATTATTTTCTGTGTAGGTAGCGACCTGGCTACCCACATTTTTTAACACAAGGGTTGCCACAAAGCGGTTGGCAGTGTCGGCATACACGGCTGCCAGATCAGTCGCAAAGCCAAACGAGTTATACGTTTCCAACCGGGAAGAAATCAATTTCACATTCGCACCAATGGTGATCCGCTCGTCCAGTCGCCGCGAAGCACCCAGTGCCAGGGCATTTTCATTTGCCTGAAAAGTGCCCTCTACTTCTCCCAGCTCATTCGTCAGGTTTAAATTCCCATAATCCACATATTGGATGCCCGCGTGAAACGTCATTTGCAGTTTTTCAAAATGTTGCGCATAAGCTGCATAGCCATTCTGAATGCTGCCCAGATGGAAATTGTGTTGAAACGAAATTTGCTGGTGCATCAGCGGGTTGAGCAGTGCCGGATTGGCGTACGCCAGGTTCACATCATCATCCACCACCGTGATCAGGTTACCACCCAATCCACTCACCCGCGCCGAAGGCGAGAGATTGAGAAACGAAAACGTGGTTTGCCCGCCCAGTTGTGCGATGCCATTATTATAAGAAGCTAAAAAAAATATCGGTAGAAGTAAAATTTTATTCATATTCATATTAGAATTGTATTTCACTTGATATTACTGCCTACTGCAACTGCTCACTGCCTACTTCCTCTTTTTTCCAAACCGTTTTACACACACCTTTCACGCATTCCATGCGGCGGTAGAGCGTACCCGATTCGTCGTACAATTTCAGTTCCCCCTCTTCATAATCCCCATTTGCGTAGGCACCCTCGGCTTTTAATTTTCCATTCGGATGGTACTCTACAAACGGACCATTTTCCTGGTTGTTTTCAAACGTCACTTCTTCTTTCAGTGCACCCGTATCATAATACCCTTTCCATTTACCAACGGCGATGTTGTTTTTATAATAACCCAGTATTTTTAAAGCACCATTTTCATAAAAAACTTTGTACGCTCCATCAAAAATACCGTTTTTATACAATTCTACAATTTGGGTGTCGCCCGTTTCCGAGTAAATGATGCGGGAGCCGTCGAGCGTGTCGTTTCGGTACATCGCCTCTTCCACTTTCTGCCCTTTTGGATTGATTTTTTCGTAGCGTCCCTGTTTGGCATAGTCGCTCAGGCGGCGTTCGTAGCGCACCGTGTAGCCCGCTTCGTCTTTGCTTTCTACGGTTTCGGTGGTTTTTTTACAACTCAAAATCGCCAGGACCATCAACGCCCAATACCCATATTTGAACATACTTCAGGAATTTTAAAATCACTTTGCTAATAACGAAGATTCATCCAATCCATTATCACAACAGGAGAGAAATAGAGAAAGGAGCAAGTTTGTTTTCCACAAACTGCTAACCGCTAACCGCCTACTGAATTTACATCGCCTTCAACGCCCGCACCAGATAGGTCAGCACAAACGGCAGTGCCACCCAAAACCACTCGGAGGCAAAAATCACCAGCGCAATACAAATCACGGCGGAAATAAGGAAGATCATCCAGTCCTGACGGGTCGTATCTTTTTGAGTTGTGTCCATATGGTTCAAAATTTTCAGATGCAAATATAACCAAGAAACGATTGCAAAAAAGAACGCAGCAAAAAAGAATATTTTTACACTCGCCTTTGTCTAATCGGCAATTGAGATGTTAACAGTCGTATTGTTCAATTGTTGAATATGAAGTACCTGTACCCGCTATTGTTGTGTTGGAATGTTTATTTCCTGCAAGCGCAAACCCTGCCGCCGCTGCACATCCACCGCGCTGTCGGCAAAATTCAATTGGATGCCGTGCTGGATGAACCCGACTGGCAAACCGCCGAAGTCGCTAGCAATTTCACGCAATATTTTCCTGCCGATACTTCCCTCGCCAACGCCCAAACCGAGGTGCGCGTCACCTACGACGACCAGTTTCTCTACATTTGCGCCAAGTTGTACAACCTGCCCGGCGAACGCACGTACGTCACGCCCTCCCTGCGCCGCGACTACCGGGGCGAAGCAAATGACGGCTTTTCGATGATTATTGACCCGTTTTTAGATAATACCAATGCGTTTCAATTTGGGGTGAATCCTTTCGGCGTGCAGCGCGAGGGCTTGATTGCCAATGGCGGGGTGACGAGCGACGACCTGTCGTTGAATTGGGACAACAAATGGTACGCCGAAGCCAAAACCTACGACGGCTACTGGATTGTGGAAATCGCCATCCCGTTCAAAACCCTGCGTTTCAAAGAAGGCGGCACCATATGGAACGTGAATTTTTATAGAATTGACAGCCAAAATGCAGAGCGTTCGACCTGGACACCCATTCCGCGCAATTTTTTGGTCATCTCGCCGGCGTTCACCCGGCAGTTGATTTGGGATACGCCTTTGCGGAAGCCCGGTTCTAATGTAGCCCTCATTCCGTACGTTTTAGGCAGCTACGCGCACAATTTGGCGGATGAAAACGGGCGCACGAACGAAAAACCGAATTACAACTGGGAACTGGGCGGCGATGCAAAAGTGGCGGTTGGTCCGGCCTTGAATTTAGACCTGACTTTCAACCCCGATTTTTCGCAGGTAGAGGTGGATCAACAGGTTACAAATTTGGATCGCTTTGAAATTTTCTTCCCCGAACGGCGGCAATTCTTTTTGGAAAACGCCGATTTGTTTGCCAGTTTCGGTGCCGACGGCATCCGCCCGTTTTTCTCGCGGCGCATCGGCATTGCCTATGACGACAGTCGCAGAGAAAATATCCTAAAAACCATTTACGCCGGCGCGCGCCTGAGCGGCAAAGTCGGCAACAATCTGCGCGTGGGTTTGCTCAATATGCAGGTGGCGGAAGACGAAGCCATTGACCTGCCCTCGATTAATTACACCGTTGCGGCATTGCAACAAAAAACATTTAGCCGGTCTAACGTCAGCGCGATTTTTGTGAATAAACAGCCTTTGTTTAATAACACTGATACGATCTACAACGGTCAGTTGGAAGCCTACAACCGCGTGGCAGGCGTGGACTACAACCTGGCTTCCAAAGACAATCGCTGGACGGGCAAAGCGTTTTTTCACCATTCGTTTGAAAACAACCAGCCCGACCAAAGTTTTGCCACCGGTTTTCGCCTCGTGTATGGCGTGCGCGAGTGGGACGTGAGCACCCTGGGCCGGTACATCGGTGCCAATTACAACCCGGAGGTCGGGTTTTTGCGGCGGCGCAACATTCGGCAGTTGGCGCACACCACCTGGTACAATTTTTATCCAAATTCTAAAACCCTCAACCGGCATGGTCCCGGCTTCGATTTTGACGTGATTCACAACGGCGAGCGCGTCATTGATTATGATATAAATTTGATGTACCGCATCACGTTTCGCAACACGGCACTGTTTAATATGCGGCTGCGGCGGGAGTACGTCTATCTGTTCGATGCCTTCGACCCCAGCGGCACGGGCGGTTTGAGGCTTCCGAAAGACAGCGATTACACGGCGCACCTCATCATCGCCAATTTCTTATCCGATTTTCGGAAACTGTTTTTTTACGAATTGCACACTCGTTCCGGGCAGTATTACAACGGCACCCGCTGGAATCTGGAAGGTTCGGTCGGCTATCGTTTTCAACCCTATGGCTCCTTCGCCCTGAATTTTAGTTACAACAACATCAACCTGCCGCAGCCTTACAACGACGGGCAACTCTACCTCATCGGTCCGCGTTTCGACTTCACCTTCACCCGCAGCATTTTCTGGACGACCTTCATTCAATACAACAATCAAATTGACAATATCAACATCAACTCGCGTTTTCAGTGGCGTTTTAAACCCGTGTCTGACCTGTTCATCGTTTATACCGACAATTACTTCCCCGAAACCTTCCTCGCCAAAAGTCGCTCGCTGGTCATTAAATTGACGTATTGGTTGAATGTGTAAAGAGGTTGATAGGGGGATGGGTTGATAGGTTTATCCCTTACTACGTTGACGATTAATTTTCAACTTTTCTCCTTCCAACAAAAACCGTCTTTGTAGGGAGCGAAAGTCCCCCTTAGGAGAATTTAGGGGGCTGTCCACGTCGCGAGCGCATCCCCCTTTTCACTCGTCGTTCAAAACGCTCTCTCCGCCGTGTTTCCCCTCGTCTGCCGTCGAGATAATTCGTTTTTCACCTTTTTTTAATAGCAATTTGGTCTTGTGAAAGATACTGGATGCTGGATACTGGATGCTGCAACGTCAAAATCCTAAATCCCCAAACTTCCAAACGTTAAACCTCTAACGTCTCACCTTTCACCGCTTACGTATTGACTAAACCTAAATACTTTCAAAATGGAAACCGCCAACATGGTTTTTCTCTGGTGGGCAATCTGGATTGTCGCCATCCTCGTTTTTTTACTCTCTTACAAACTCTGGTTTCGCCTCTTGGGCATCGTGTTCATTCCCGAAGACAAAATCGGACTCGTCACCCTGAAATTCTCCCTTTTTGGTGAGAAAAAAGAACTGCCGCCCAATCGCATCATCGCCGTGGACGGCGAAGCCGGTTTTCAGGCGCAAGCGCTACCGCCGGGCATCCACTTCTGGTACTGGATTTGGCAGTATGAAGTGCATTTGCAGCCGTTTGTGGTCATTCCGCCGGGGCAACTCGGGCTGGTGATTGCCAAAGACGGTGCCGAACTACCGACGAACTCCATTCTGGGTAAAAAAGTAGAATGCGACTCGTTTCAAAACGCCGAAGCCTTCATTCGCAACGGTGGGCAAAAAGGTCGCCAAACGGCATACATGACGACCGGTACGTATCGAATTAATACCCATGTGTTTGACGTGGTGCTGACCCCGATGACGCAGGTCAAAGAAAATATGCTCGGCATTGTGACCACACTCGACGGCGAACCGATTGAGGCGGGTAACATCGCCGGTCGGGAAGTACACGGACACGACAACTTCCAGTACCCCGATGCCTTTCTGCGCGCGGGTGGCAGTAAGGGTTTGCAGCCGCAGGTGCTGCTGGCGGGTTCGTACAATTTGAATCCTTGGTTTGTACAGGTAGAAGAAATGGAGATGACGCAAATTCCGATTGGTACGGTGGGCGTAGTCATTTCGTTCTACGGTAAAGACGGCGTGGACGTGAGCGGAGTTGATTTTAAACACGGTAACATCGTTGCCAAGGGTCAAAAAGGCGTGTGGGCAGAGCCGCTGGGTCCGGGCAAGTATCCGATTAATAAATATTTGTACCGAATTGAAATTGTGCCGACTACGAACTTGGTGTTGAACTGGGCAAGTGCCCGCACCGAATCGCACCAATTGGACAAGCATCTGTCCACCGTCACCGTGCGTTCGAAAGACGGTTTCCCGTTCAACCTCGACGTATCGCAAATTATTCACATTCCGGCGACGGAAGCCCCGAAGGTGATTGCGCGTTTTGGTGGGATGAACAACCTCGTGAGTCAGGTGCTGGAACCCACGATTGGTAACTACTTCCGCAACTCGGCGCAAGGTTCGGACGTGATTGCGTTCTTGTCTTCCCGTAAAGAACGCCAGGATTCTGCCAAAGAACACATCGGTCATGTGTTGGAACAGTACAACGTGCACGGCGTGGATACCCTGATTGGTGATATTGTGCCGCCTGAATCGTTGATGAAAACCCTGACCGACCGCAAGCTCGCCGAGGAGCAAAAAGTGACCTACGATACCCAAAAAATGGCGCAGGAAACCCGCCAAACGCTGGAAAAAGAGACCGCCATTGCCGATATGCAGCGCAAAATCGTGGAAGCCGACCAGGGCGTACTCATCTCCGAGCGCATTGCCGATGCTGCCGTGAAAAAGTCAACGGGTGAAGCCCACAGTTTGAAAATCGCTGCCAATGCCGAAGCCGAGCGCACCAAGCTCATCGCCTCTGCTGAAGCCGAACGGGTGAAACTCCACGCTGCTGCCGAAGCCGAAAAAGTACGCCTGCAAGCGGCTGCCGAAGCGGAGCGCATTGACCTGACGGGTAAAGCCGAAGCCGAAAAGACCCTGCTCATTGGGCAGTCCAACGCCGAAGCCTACCGCCTCGCTGTAGAAGCCATGGGCGGCGACAACTTCGCGAAAATGAAAGTGATGGAAACCATTGGCAAAGACGGCGTGAAAATCATCCCTGAAATCCTCATCTCCGGCAACGACACCGCAGGCAACGGCGCGATCAGCGGGATGCTGGGGCTGCGATTGTTGGATATGATGACACATTCGAATGGGAATGGGAAGAAGGAGGAAGTGGTGAAGTAGCGGAAGCGGAGGATGAGAGGATGGAAGGGAATACGCCCTGACATCCTCCCATCCTTTATTTTAGTCGTTTCTATGATGCCTGTGTACACCATCGCAAAAATTCTACCACCGCCTGCTGCGTTTGCGCCTTCGCTTCGAACATTCCCATATGACCCACGCCTTCTAAAATCACTACCGAACTCATATCGGGCAGCGTTGTCTGTTTCAAACTCGCTTCCTTCGGAACAGCGGTATCCTCTTTTCCAATAATAAACAGAACGGGCTGTTGAATATTTTTTAATACGTCGGATTGGTCGGGGCGGTCGTGCATGGCTTGCAGCGCGTTGAGGATACCTTCGGGCGGATAGGCAGCGGCGCGCCGGATGAGTTGCTCCATCAAATCCGGGTGGCTTCTGGCAAATGATTCGGCGAAAAGACCGGGAATCAACTGTCTTACAAATAACGCCCCGCCTTTACTGCGTACCACCTCCATGCTGCGCCGCCGACCTTGCTTCTTTTCTTCCGAATCGGCATAGGGATGCGAGTGAAACAAACCGAGACCGAGTAACCGGGCGGTATATGTTTTGGCAAACGCCAGGCCCACATAGCCACCCAGCGAATGCCCGATGAAGACGGCTTTTTCAATATCCAAATAGCTCAATAGCTCATTGACAATCGTTGCCATTGTTTCCACCGACGCATCCGGCACTACCTCGCTCTCGCCGAAGCCGGGCAGGTCAACCGTAATAACCCGATAACCAGCCGCTATTATTTCCGGGTTGAAGTCTTCCCAAATGGTATGGTCTTCGCAAAAACCGTGTACAAAAATGACGGATGTACCTTGCCCCTGCGACTGATAAGCGATTTTTTTATTTTGAAAAAGAAGAAATGGCATGATTTAAATTTATGACAAAGATAGGGTAAAAGCTTGGGCTTACTGATGTAGTTGAGGCAACTTATGACTATGTGATGCGAATGGAGCGTGCAGCATTATTGAACAGGTCAGACGGCTCCAAGTCGTCTGACCTTTCAAAGCATAGATTTGAACAAAAACTAGCTACCCTTTGTGCTTAGGTGGTCACAGTTTTTACTACCTTTACTATTTCAGATTACAGATGTTGTGGAGGAATTCTTGTTATGTCTAACTTTTCGGATATTAAAACGAGTATGTCGCGGTTGGAACGGCTGGAGCGGGAACTGAACCTGAAACAACTTCAGATAAACCGGTTGTTGAGCATCACGCAAGCCATCAACAGCAATGTACCGGCGAAGGAATTATACCAGATGTACCAGTCGTTCCTGAGTTGGGAATTGAGCGTGAAAAAACTGGGCTTCTACGTGCGGGGCGAGCGCGGCTGGAACTGCGAGGCGTGCATCGGCATTGACGAAGAATTGTTGCAACACGACATCAGCGGCTATTTTGAAAAATATTCTTACCTCAAAAACGTAGAAGACCACGACCATCCGCTCATCCGCGAGTTTGACGTGGTTATTCCGGTCAAGCACAAAGACCATCCGATTGCATACGTATTCATCGGCGGTTTTAACGACGACGAAGATATGTACAGCAAAGTGCAATTCATCACCACCATTACCAACATCATTGCCGTGGCGATTGAGAACAAACGCCTGTTTAAACGTCAGCTCGAACAGGAACGCCTCAAACGCGAAATGGAACTGGGCAGCGAAATTCAGTTGCGCCTCATTCCCAAAAACCTGCCAAGCAAAAAATGTTACGAACTGGCGAGCATTTACAAACCCATGCTGGGCGTGGGCGGCGACTATTATGATTTTATGGAATTTGACGACGGCAAGATCGTCTTCTGCATCGGCGATATTTCCGGCAAGGGCGTGGCAGCGGCACTGCTCATGGCAAATTTTCAGGCGAATTTTCATACCCTCATCAACAAACGCGCCGCGCTCGACGAGTTTGTGCGCGACCTCAACCACTCGGTTAATCTCATCACCGCAGGCGACTGGTTCATCACGTTTTTCATTGCCGAATACGACATCAATGAACGCCGCTTGCGCTATATCAACGCCGGGCACAGTCCGCCAATGGTGGCAACCATAGATTCGTTTTTTCTGCTCGACCGCGGCTCCACCATGCTCGGACCCTTCACCGACCTGCCGGAGATGGAGGTGGGCGAACACCTTCTGGACGAATCGGCGATGATCCTGGCTTTCACAGATGGTTTGACTGACATTCGCAACCGCAGCGGCGATTTTTTGAGTGAAAAAATGCTCCATGACTTTGTCAAACACAACCACGACCTCTCCGCCACTACTTTCAACAAACTGCTGATGGACAAAATCGAATCGTTCAAAGGCGACCAGACCTACCCTGATGATTTTACCATTCTGACCTGTAAAATACTGCTGGACTCATCAGAATAAAGTTCCAGCACAAAATCACGCACTTTGCAACAATTGTTGGAGAAATGCCTTTATTATTGTAATGTTGGTCTTTGGATTTGGATATTGAATGCCTGATGTTGAATGTAAGCTTATGATTTGGCATTGCGTTCGGTTGCTTTTAATTGTTATTTGGCACTCGTTGTGTTGACGCATCCTCCAAATAACGATTAACAAATAACAAGAATCACTTAGTTACTGCGGTCGCTCGTCTGGCATCTCCTGATCCGGCATCTTAAAAAATATATATGAAGGATAAGAATGTAGCCGGTATTTTGGCACTATTTCTGGGTGGTTTTGGGGTACATCGGTTCTATCTGGGGCAGGGTGGTTTGGGCTTTTTCTACCTTATTTTCTGCTGGTTTCCGCTGATGTGGGTCATTGGTATCATTGATGCCATTGTGTTTTTCACCACCGATAAAGATACCTTCGACGCGAAGTACAACAAGGCATTTATTGAAATAAGGCGGCGGCAACAGCCTAACTTTCAAGGAGAAAGGTATTACTACGATCGAAATATGCAACGCCACGAACGCCGGGAAGAACGCTCGGAGTACCGCGAATACAGGCGGGAAGAACGCACCGGCGTATCGCAACGGGTAGATAATTCAGAGCTAAAAAACAGCGGTATCCGCAAATTTCGCGATTTCGACTATGACGGTGCCATTGCTGATTTTCAAAAAGCCCTGAAACTGGATCCGCGCGACATTGCCGTGCACTTCAATCTGGCTTGCGCCTACTCCCTGAATGAAAAACCGGAAGAAGCCTTTTACCACCTTGACAAAGCCGTGGAAATGGGTTTTAATGATTACAAACGCATCAAGCAACACGATGCACTGGCATACCTGCGCATCCAGCCGGAGTTTGATGATTTTGAGCAGAATGGCTTTCGCTTGCAGCAGCAGCCTACCGAAACGGTAGAACTGGTGGAAAAAGCCAAAATAAGTGCCGAAACGGAAACCGGTTTGGAGTTGCAAAGCGAAGACCTCCTGGGGCAGCTCAAGCGCCTTGGCGATC
>Ga0224722_1000424_pt1 | contig 24482 bp, 24 predicted proteins | sample Balambano_FR1_Me_FD_161646 | JGI IMG/M metagenome (GOLD analysis project Ga0224722, IMG submission 161646) | Freshwater sediment microbial communities from Lake Towuti, South Sulawesi, Indonesia - Balambano_FR1_MetaG | ecosystem: Environmental > Aquatic > Freshwater > Lake > Sediment | place... | reverse complement strand
TATGCCTGGGTGCCAGGCAGCTTTGAGGTGCCAATCGTGGCGCGTCAATTGGCGCTAACCTACCGCTACGATGCTGTAATTTGTCTGGGTGCAGTAATTCGTGGTGATACGCCCCATTTTGACTACGTGGCTGCAGAAGTGTCCAAAGGCATTGCAGCAGCAGGGTTTCAAACAGGTGTACCTGTTGTGTTTGGCATTTTGACCACTGACACGTTGCAGCAAGCTCTGGAACGAGCAGGCATTAAAAGCAACTTGGGCTGGAGCTATGCGATGAGTGCTCTAGAAATGGCAAACCTGATGCGGCAGATCAAACAGGTCTATCCCGCTAGCTATGATGCCTACGGTAACTTGTTGCCTTCTATGGCGAAAGGGGCGATCGGGCCGGCCAGCCCGACCACTGAGCCTTAGAGCTTTATCTCTTGTGAAACCGAACTGGTATATCGCGGGCGCTGGTTCATAACAAGCTGCTAGACAGAATTACGGAGGAATGCCATGCCTATGTGGGTGACCCTAGCAGCCTTTGGATTAGGCGTAGGTGCAGGAATTTTGAGTCGGCAGCAACGTGGGGTTAATGTATCTCCCCCTTCTGAGCAACTCGAAAAATCGCAGCCGCAATCCTCTGAGTACCCCCAGGTGCCCTCTGAACTGGAGCTGGCCTATCGGCTGGCCTCTGAAATGAGCCAGTTCAAAGGTGGGTTTCTGGCTCGCACCTCCCACGAGTTGAGATCGCCTTTGAATGGCTTGATTGGTATGCATCAACTGATCTTGGCAGACTTATGTGACAGCCCACAGGAAGAACGAGAGTTTATTGCCCAAGCCAATACGTCTGCTCTGAAGATGGTCAAGATGCTGGATCACCTTCTGGAAGTAGCCAAGCTTGAACATGGCAGAATTCCGTTGAACCTACAACCGGTACAACTCGCTGCCCTGCTACAGCAAGTTTATTCCGCTACTCGGTTGCAGGCTCAGCATGCTAATCTGCGCCTTACTATTGATAGTCCTGATCTAACTATTTATGTCCAAGCGGATCCGCTACGGTTACGGCAGGTGCTAGTTAATCTGGTGGATACGGCGATCGCGCAAACCTCAGAGGGACAGATTCGGCTGGCTCTGCATCATGTTGATGACACCTATGCGTACCTGTGGTTAGAAGATCCTCGTCCTGCCGATAGTTGGCAAGAGGCGATCGATCTGGTGCCTCTGACACCCCCCTCTGTGCCTGAGTTTTCCGCTACTACGGTTGCGGATGCATCTAGCTTCAGCAATGGGGATTCTGTCTCTTTATCACCAGGGCTAACCCTTTTGGTCAATCAAATTTTGCTAGAGCAAATGCAGGGCAAACTGGAACTACTGGCGCTTACTCCAGAAGAGTTGGCCAGGCTCAATTCGCCGCAAACACGTCTCCAGTGCAGCTTGTGGCTGATTACAGAGCCGATTTAAGGACGATCGCTGACCAAAGAAACCCTCGATAGCTTTGCCGTGTTGATCGCCTGGTTGTGCAAAACCATCGTTGTGCTGGTGTTTTGCTCGAAGCCAATTCGCTCATAAAAGGACTGCTGATGGGTTGTCATCAAATACACCCGCTCAGCGCGACACACATTAGGATGGCTTAGTACCGTCTGCACTAACTTGCGTCCTAGTCCAGCTCCTTGATACTTTGGGTGGATGACCACATCCCAAATCGTGGCTCGATATACCCCATCAGACAGTGCCCGAGCAAACCCAATCAGCCGATCGCCATCCCAAGCGGTCACCACAGGATTGCTGTTGCCCACCGCGATCGCCAGCTCATCCGTGCTACGGTTCTTCGCCCAAAATGCTGCCGTCTGAAATAATGCTTGCAATTGCTCTAAATCAACACGCTCTGCTTGGGTAGAAAACCGAACCCCACGACAATCCATCCGTTCTAACTCCATAAGATTTGTTCCATCACAATAGAGTGTTTTACTGTCTGAGGGTTGTAGTTTTCCGATCCATATCAGATCGGGTTTTGTCCCATCCGTTGTCTAAAATAGAAGGCATGGCCGACAGACTCTTCCAACCCTCAATCCGATCGCGATTTCGCCCTCGACGCAGCAAAAATAAGCGCACTCTGATTGTGCTTACCGTTTTATTGTTGCTCTGGAGCCTTTGTCTAGGTTTAGGACTGGCTCAAGCGACTGAAGCCCCGCGCACTGAGCCGCCACGACAAAATCAACAACGTCAAGCGCAGCCCAATCTTGCCACGATCGGCACTGTTGACGTGGTACCCAATCGCTACAAGCTTGGCCAACAGCTTTATCTAGAAAACTGTGCCACATGCCATATTGGTCTGCCGCCTGAAATTATGCCTTCTGAAACATGGCGGCAACTCTTGCCAGACCCACAACATTATGGTGTCACTATTCAGCCTTTGACGGGTGTAGACGTGCAGCTTACTTGGCAATACATGCGGGAGTTCTCTCGCCCCCAAGCTGCGGATGAAGAAATTCCCTACCGGGTCTACCAGTCTCGCTACTTCACCATCCTGCATCCCAAAGTCAAATTTTCGCAGCGGGTCAAGCTAAACAGTTGTGCCACCTGCCATCCGGCTGCTGCTCAGTACGACTTCCGACGGCTGTCATCTGAATGGGAAAATGCGCCGTAATTAATATAACAACAGATAACCTCATCCTCCTGCGATCGGCTTAGCTCAGGTTTCAATTCTATCCCTGTCTCCAGCCTGGATAGAGAACCCGAACCCCACGCAAGCCGGAATGATAGGATTGAGGTAACTTAAGTGAAACCCTATGTCGGAGTTAGGTAGGGACACTTCTACAAGGTTTTTCCAAGTTTGATTGCTCTCCACATTGACGTTATTGCGTAGTTGCTGCCATGTTAAAAGCGCTGTTGGGTGACCCCAATGCCCGTAAGTTAAAGAAGTATCAACCGATACTTGCCGAAATTACCCTTCTTGAAGAAGACGTTATGCCTTTGCCTGATGAGGCTTTGCGTGATAAGACCAATGAGTTTAAGCAACGCCTAGAGAAAGGCGAGTCATTGGATGATTTGTTGCCAGAGGCTTTTGCTGTTGTGCGGGAAGCCGGACGCCGCGTACTGGGCATGCGCCACTTCGATGTCCAACTGTTGGGTGGCATGATTTTGCATGAAGGGCAAATTGCTGAAATGAAGACTGGTGAGGGAAAAACACTGGTGTCTACCTTACCTGCTTATCTGAATGCCCTCTCTGGCAAAGGGGTTCACATCATTACTGTGAACGATTACCTAGCACGCCGAGATGCTGAATGGATGGGGCAGATCCACCGATTCTTGGGTCTGAGTGTAGGGCTGATTCAACAGTCAATGTCTCCCTCCGAGCGCAAGCGCAACTACGACTGCGACATTACCTATGGCACTAATAGCGAACTAGGGTTTGACTACCTGCGTGACAATATGGCCACGTCTATGGCTGATGTGGTGCAACGTCCATTTAACTACTGTGTGATTGACGAGGTAGATTCGGTGCTAGTTGATGAAGCCCGGACACCTCTGATTATTTCTGGGCAGGTCGATCGCCCTAGTGAAAAGTACGTCCGTGCTTCTGAAATTGCCCGATCGCTCAACAAAGAAAATCACTACGAAGTGGACGAAAAGCAACGCAACATTTTGCTAACAGACGAAGGCTTTATTGAAGCAGAAAAGCTGCTGGGCGTCAGCGATCTCTTTGACCCACAAGATCCGTGGGCGCACTTTGTGTTTAACGCCATCAAAGCTAAGGAACTCTTTATTAAGGACGTTAACTACATTGTCCGCAACGACGAAGTGGTGATTGTGGATGAATTTACCGGGCGGGTAATGCCGGGACGCCGCTGGAGCGATGGCTTGCACCAAGCGATCGAGGCCAAAGAACATGTCGAAATTCAACCCGAAACCCAAACCCTAGCTACCATCACCTACCAAAATTTCTTCCTACTTTATCCCAAGTTGGCAGGGATGACTGGCACAGCCAAAACCGAAGAAGCCGAGTTTGGCAAAATCTACAACCTTGAGGTAGCCTCCGTTCCAACCAACCGCACCAATATTCGGCAAGACCTTTCCGATGTGGTTTACAAAACGGAAGAGGCTAAGTGGAAAGCGATCGCCAAAGAATGCGCCGAAATGAACGGTGTGGGTCGGCCAGTGCTAGTCGGCACCACCAGCGTGGAAAAATCTGAACTGCTCTCCCAGTTACTTCATCAACTGACTATTCCCCATAACTTGCTGAACGCCAAGCCAGAAAACGTGGAGCGCGAATCCGAAATTGTGGCACAAGCGGGACGCAAAGGAGCTGTGACGATCGCCACCAATATGGCTGGACGCGGCACCGATATTATCTTGGGCGGTAATGCCGACTACATGGCACGCCTTAAGGTGCGGGAATACTTCATGCCACGGATTGTGCAGCCAGACGATGAAGACGACTTCGGTGCTGTCGATGTCCCCGCGACTGGCGGGCGTGGCGGCGGCATGGGCTTTGTCCCTGGACGCAAACTCAAAACCTGGAAAGCCTCACCGCAAATCTATCCCACCGAACTCTCAAAAGAAACTGAGAAAGTCTTGAAAGCAGCCGTGGACTTTGCTGTAAGGGAATATGGCGAGCGATCGCTGCCGGAACTGGAAGCCGAAGATCGTGTGGCCGTTGCCTCAGAAAAAGCACCTACCGATGACCCCGTAATCCAGAAGCTGCGCGAAGCCTACAACTTGATTCGCGAAGAATACGAAGTCTACACCAGCCGAGAGCACGATGAGGTTGTGCAACTGGGTGGATTACATGTGATCGGTACCGAGCGCCACGAATCTCGCCGCATCGATAACCAACTGCGGGGACGAGCGGCACGGCAGGGCGACCCCGGCTCCACCAAATTCTTCCTCAGCTTGCAGGATAACTTGCTGCGAATTTTTGGCGGCGATCGCGTCGCTGGCTTGATGAATGCCTTCCGCGTTGAAGAAGATATGCCCATTGAGTCAGGTATGCTGACCCGATCGCTCGAAGGCGCTCAAAAGAAAGTCGAAACCTACTACTACGACATTCGGAAGCAAGTCTTTGAGTACGACGAGGTAATGAACAACCAACGCCGTGCCATCTATGCTGAGCGCCGACGGGTTCTGGAAGGGCAAGACCTGAAGGAGCAAGTAATTAAATATGCAGAAAAGACGATGGATGATATCGTGGAAGCGTACATCAACCCCGAATTACCCTCCGAAGAGTGGGAACTGGAAAAGCTGGTCAGCAAGATTAAGGAATTTGTCTACCTGCTAGAAGACCTGAAACCAGAGCAACTAGAGGACCTGTCGATCGGCGAACTTCGCTCCTTCCTGCACGAGCAGGTTCGCATCGCCTACGACCTTAAGGAAGCCCAAATCGACCAGATTCAACCAGGGCTGATGCGCCAAGCTGAGCGCTTCTTTATCCTCCAGCAAATTGATACCCTCTGGCGAGAACACCTACAACAGATGGATGCCCTGCGAGAATCCGTAGGACTACGGGGCTACGGACGTAAGGATCCGCTAATTGAGTACAAGAGCGAAGGCTACGAACTATTCCTGGAAATGATGACCAATATTCGCCGGAATGTAGTTTACTCCTTGTTCATGTTCCAACCCCAAGTTCAACCTACAGTTCCAGCGGCATCTGAAATGATTTAAGGGTTTCTACGGATGTCCTAACTTTTGGGGGTTCGCTAGCGTGCTAGCAGGTCTGCTAGTTCAGTTATCCCTCCCCCGGAATTAAATCATGGCAGGTTACAAAGACTATCGCAGTGTCAGTGAGTTTCCCTTAACGATCGACCAGCTCGATCGCCCTGAGCTAGAAGCGGTCTACCAAGACCTCCGCAAGGAATACAAAAGCCTGACCACTAGCCGTGGTCAACTGGTTCGGCGCAACACCGAAATGAAAACTAATTTGGTTGCTGTGCAGCAACGGGCTGACAAGTTGCAGGCTGCGATCGCCCGCCTTAATGCTGAGAAGCAGTCCCTGCAGGGCACTTTAGCCCATAGCGAGGACGTGCGTCAGTACCTCCAAAAGTGGGGAGATGACCTTGCTGTGCAAGTGGATGATCTCTCAACCCAACTGCGCGTCACCACCAACATGCTGGAAGAGTTTGAAACCGCCTACGAAGAAGTGCAAACCAGCACAGGATTTCTCTCTTTGGGAGAGCGCTTCTTTCGGTTGCTTCAGGCAGCAAAACGCCTACTCAGTCTTGACCTTAGAGCATTGAAGCAACCATCCACCTCTTCTTCTCTACCGCCTAAGGATGATTGGACTGAGGAAACCCCTGATACCATTGGACGCTCTCTACGGGATGGGCAAGGCTAATGGGCAAACTCACCGACTCCCTCAAAGCAGCCGCCAATGAGCTTGACCAGGTTAAACTCGGCATCCGCCACATGCAAGCACTAGGCAACGAGCTAGCCGATAACGCAGTATCCATCGCCGAGGCTGGACTACGCACAGGCTACGCCTACGCCCAAGCCGAAGCGGCTGCTAGCGACCTGTCTGCCCAAACTGCATTGCCAGCCTCATCTCAGGTGCTGGGGCTCGATCTATTGCAAGCTTACAATACTGATCGCTGGACAGACGCCCTAGCCAAACGCCATTTCAAGCGAGCTGATGCTACTTACCGCTACTTACGCGATCGCTATGGCCTCAAACTTGCCCGCCGAGGCTGGAAGCAACTTGTCGAGGCGCTCAACGGCGAAGGGCAACCCCAGCTAACCAGCAACCAATCCCTGACCCAGCGCATTGCTGATCTGGAACAACAATTGCGGCATCAGGCTCAGCGCATCACCAACCTAGAACAGCAACTGGCAGAACTTTTGCAGGCTAGGCTTTAGGGCGCGTAGCCGGTCATTGCTTACAGCTACTAGGGAGCTAGTTCACCCAGAATCGTGAAGCGGACGTGGTTAATAGCTAACTCGCCGATCGACACATCCACCTTACCATTGGGAGTTGTCAATCTCTGGAAGGGAATACCTTTAGCAATTTCAGCGTGGTACCACGGCAATCCCATAAAAAAGCGAGTAGGATAGGGGCCTGTCCCAATATCATCTGGGTTCGACTCCATTGGTAGCCAGCCATATCCCGGCAGGTAAAACTCAATCCAGACATGGTTGTACTGTGGTTCCAAGGGCAGATGGTGCTGTTCTGGGTATTTGGGGCATTTGTAGCGACCTACCGTGCGACAAGCAATGCCATTCAACCGCAGCAGTGCCAACAATAACCCCACATATTCACCACAGGACCCAATGCCGCGAGTAAGCACTACATCTGGCGTGTCAATTGCTGTAGTCAGTGAGTAGGAGAGGCGATCGTAGACATAATTCCGAATTCGCAGAACCTTGCGCAGAATATTGGTTTCCGTGCCAACGGCTGCTTGAGCCGCTTCCCGAATCACACTGGTATCCATCGCCAACTCATCGTCATCTACCAGATAAGTCGCCTGCATCTCAGCAGACAGGGGGGGTGTTTTGTCTACATCGTCGTAGGTGAATCGGTAGCGGATACCATGCACTGCTAGTAGGGCTTTCCAGCCAAAGATATGGTGCTCGTTAGGTTTGAGAGTATCAAACTTAAACACAGCCACCCGTTGGTTTCCCTGAAGCTCCTCTGTAAAAGGCAACCCGATCGCTTCTACACCCAACACTGTTTGGCGGTCAGTATTGGTGGGCAGTGCAATGCGCCACTGTGCCTGTTCTAGCTGAACTTCCTCCAGGGGTTGCAGTTCCTCCGCGTAGATCATTTCAATCAAATAGCCATTTGACAGCGTATAGTGATGCTCAGCGTTATACCTGAAGTGCAGCGGGTGAATGAAGGTGCGATCTTGAAACGACAACTCGTAGGGGCTATCTGGATCGTTGGGATTGTCTCGCACATAGGGTTCTTCGATCGCATAGCTGACGTAGAGAACTGGAGCACCCGTTTCAGGATGGTTATGAAAGGCCAAGCCGGTAGGGCACTCAAATGGTGTCATGATGCTGAACTGCACATCACCTGTAGCCCGATCAAGGCAGAACACCGTTTGCTCCGTGCGATCGCACACCCATAACTCCTCACCGCGCAAAGCCAAATTGGAAATGCCAACCCCCGGTAGGGCCAGTCGGGTAATTAACCGTCGCGTAGCTTGCTCAAAGATGTAGATGTAGCCAGCCTTTTTAGAGGCCAGGTAGACGGTCGATTCTCCCACAGCCACCCCATCCACATCGTAGGGAATGGTGAAAAAATGCTGAGGAACTAGCTGCCTGCGATCGCAGAAATACACGCTGCTCTGACGCGCAAACCAAATTGTCTCCCCAGCGATCGCTAACCCCCGTGCTTCAGCAAACACCTCCACCTGCTGCGAGTTAAGAATCGTAGCGCTGTCAGTCAACGGGTCAATTCGCAATAGGTAGCCCTGAAAAGCATCGATCGCCAGCAGTTCATCTCCAGCAAACCCAATCCCTGACAATGCAACAGCCCCCAGGGGATAAATTGTGCGCAGCCAGGGATCTAGTCGCGATAGGGTTTGGGGAATAGCCTTAGAAGCAGAGGCAAAAGCCATCTCAGCGTGCATAAATTATCCAATAGGAAAAGCTTTCAGCATCATAGACAAAACTCCTGGTATTGAATTGTATCGAACCAACTTGTGTTAAGGGTTCCACTAGACTACGCTAGTAATCTACTGATTTGTGCTGGCCATAGGTGACTGCCACAGGCAAGCATGTTGCCCTTGTAGTAGCAGTAAGTCATTGGCTAGGCAGGGGGAGTTACAGTGATGAACTTATTAGAATACCAAGCCAAAGATTTATTTCGAGAAGTCGGCATCCCAGTACTGCCTTCCCAGCGCATTAATTCTCCCAAAGACCTAAAGGGATTGGCGATTCCCTACCCAGTTGTGCTTAAGTCCCAAGTGCCGATCGGCGGACGCAGTTTAGCTGGAGGTGTACGCTTTGTTGAGAACACAATTGATGCGATCGCCGTAGCTCAGTCCTTGTTCAATCTATCGATCATGGGAGAATATCCCTCTCTTCTCCTCGCTGAGGCAAAATACCAAACCGAACAAGAGTTTTATCTCGGTATTATCTTAAATCGCTCCATTCGTCGCCCTGTTCTGCTTGGATCGCAACAGGGTGGCATCAATGTGCAATCGGCCATTGACCAGATGCACCATGTTACTGTTGACCAGGAATTTTCTCCCTACTACGCCCGTCGCCTTGCAGTCAAAATGCAGCTAGAAGGAAACCTGATTGAAGTCGTGAGCGATGTCCTAGAGCGTATGTATCGCCTGTTTGACCAGCACGATCTCGATTTAGTAGAAATTAATCCTCTTGCTATCAGCCCCAGCGGTGAAGTGATGGCCTTGGATGGCAAAATCTCAATCAATGATGATGCCCTTGCACGCCACCCGCAGCTAGCCCAAGTCCTAACTAGTCCTGACTACACTCCTCGAAAAGTTGGCACCCCAGTGGTCGTTTCTGAAGAAGGCTCCATTGGCATTATCTGTAATGGGGCGGGGTTGACCATGGCCACAATGGATTTAGTGGTTCGTGCAGGCGGCAAACCAACTGCTGTAATTGATCTAGGTGGGGAAGTGTATCCCAGCGAAGCCTCGGTGCCGATGAGTCAGCGCTTTGAACGGGCGTTGGATGCTATGGCGCAGATTCCAACTGTACAAATCCTGTTGGTTAACCTGATTAGTAGTTTGATTCCCTGTGATGATTTAGTAAATGTTCTAATTAGCCATCCTCGCTGGCAACAGTCCACATCGCGGCTGGGGAACTATACCAATGGTGAAACGGCTATCCCAGTTTTGCGATCGCCCCGATCAGAATTGCCTACTGTAGTCGCTCGGCTAAACGGCTATGGCAGCGACAGTGCCCGTGAATTACTTGCTGCGGCACGAATTCCCAGTCCTGAGCGGTTAGATGATGCCGTGGCTCAAGCTGTCTCTCTGTCAGCGATTGAGCAAACGTCCTAATTCAATGGGACATCTGTTGGGCGATCGCGCCACTTACCCCCGTTCCCTGTTCAATTCACCCTTCGCAAAACGCTTGAGTCATCTGATTACGGTAACCTAGCCTTTTTAGACAAGAACAATAGGCGCCAAAGTGTGATTCGCATGGCAGCTACAAAATTAAATTTCGGTCATGCTGATTGGATCTTTCACTCACTCATCAAGCGCCTCTGTCGGACTCAACGACGCCCTCATCCCTCCCTTAGCCAAACGCATTCACAAAAAACTTCGCTACTTCCTACACAATTGACGGGGCATCATGAATCTCACAAATGCTGATACTAAAGTTCTGATTCAAGGTATTACTGATCCCCTTGGTACTTTGTACACTCCCTTGATGAAAGCCTACGGCACCCATGTCGTGGCTGGTGTCAGCCCAGGGCATGGCGGAAAAGTTATTCACGGAACTCATGTCTTTGACCTGGTTGAAACAGCCTTGATTGGAGTCGGTGGCATTGATACATCTGTGATTATGCTGCCTCCCTACCGGGTGCTGGATGCAGCCCTGGAAGCCATCGCTGTAGGCATTCGTCAAATTGTGATTGTGTCAGAAGGGGTGCCACCACTGGACATGGTTCGTTTGTTGCGGGTTGCTGAGGTAACTGAAACAATCGTTCTAGGCTCTGATAGCCCCGGCATTATCATCCCAGGGCAGATGATGCTGGGTACTCATCCGACAGATTTCTACACCCCCGGCTCCGTGGGGATCATTAGTCGCAGCGGCACCTTGACCTACGAAATTGCCTACGAGCTGACGCGGGCTGGGTTGGGTCAGTCGATTAGTGTTGGTATTGGAGGCGATGCGATCGTCGGCTCGTCCTTTCCCCAGTGGTTAGAAATTCTGGACGAGGATGACGCTACAGAGGTAATTCTACTGGTGGGAGAAATTGGCGGTGATAGTGAAGAAATTGCCGCACACTACATTGCTGAGGCGATCGACAAGCCCGTTATTGCCTACATTGCTGGTAGAACAGCTCCCCGCGGACAATGGATGGGGCATGCTGGTGCCATCATTGCCTCTCAAATTACTGAACTTGGTAATGAAATAGGCACTGCGGCTAGTAAAATTTCTGTTTTTGAGCGTGCCAATATTCCTGTTGCCCACAGTCTCTCCCAAATTCCCACGCTGGTGAAAAAGGCTCTACGTCAATCGATCAAACAGCAAACGGCCTGAAACCAGCTTTTGAGTTGCAAGACTAACTACACTCTGACTAGGTGAGCTTGTGCCAGTCTGTGTAGATTTGGTGAAGCTAGAACCTGGGTTAAAGCTGACAAATTCCCCTGACGTACTATGAAAGGGACAATTCAAGATGAGTTGTCTCAAAACTGCGACTCCATTTGTTGCTGTGGAGGGCTATTAGTGTGAATATCCCTGTTTCAAGCGTGTTGCGTCAAGGTCCGTTGTTAAATTCTCGATTTGGCGATCGCGTAGTAGCGATTAGCGAGCGCAAGCGGAGTGGCATTATCTTATGCAGACCGTTTTATGCCGAGTTTGTTGGCCCTGGCGCGGCGATTGGCAATCTGAGCACTCAAGGCTATACCCTGCTAGTAACGATCGGAGACCCTGATCTGGTTGAGCTCAGCACACCTGAAGCACTACAGCGAGCCTATAGCCGACGCATCCAGTGGGTTCAGTGGCTAAGCAAAGTCGTGCAGCAACCGGATCCTATCCAACGAGTCGAAAAGTTATTTACCGGATTTGATGCGTTCTTTGGTAGCCAGGTAATGGTCAATCTATCCGATGAGCTTTTGGCTCTGTTGGCAGGCGTTTTGCCCCACACCGTAGCTCAACTCCGTTTGCGCTATCAGTTTCAACCAATTAGTTCTACTGAGGTACCCTTGTCCTGCGAGTGGATTGGTATGCCAACGCCTTCTAGCTATCCCACCAGTGTAAGTACATCTGGATTAGGGGCTAAATCAACCCATGATCTGTGTGGATCAATTCGACTGCCACGGTCAGCCTAATTGGAGGCATCTGCTGGCCTACCTGCTAAACTGGCCACATGTCCCTTGCTTATCCCTATCGCCAAAAGCTAATGCAAGGTTTGCTCCAAAAACTGGGGCTAGCCGATCGCAGTAATATTCGCTGGGATTTGCTTGATTTAGCCTTGACCCATCCCACCTTCTCGGCAACAGCCAACTATGACCAACTAGAGTTTGTTGGTGATGCAGTTATTAGGTTGGCCACTGCAGAATTTTTACTAGAAGCCTATCCCCAATTATCTGTAGGTGAGTTTACAGCCCTGCGATCGGTGTTGGTGAGCGATCGCAGTCTGGCACGCATCGCACAGCAGTACACCCTGGGACGATACCTTCTCCTTGCCGAGAGCGCAGCCAAAGACAAACTCGGTGAGGAATCGCGTCTGGCAGAAACCTTTGAAGCATTGCTGGCCGCATTGTATCTCAGCACCCACACCCTGGAGTTAATCCGACCCTGGCTGCACCCCCACCTCCACGAACTGGTAGCTGAAATTCAAGCTGACCCAGCCCGACAAAACTACAAAGCTGCTCTGCAAGAATGGACACAAGCCACCTTCAAGACACTACCTAACTATCGTGTTACCCAACTGGCTGCTGAAAAAGGTGTGCCGCCCCAATTTGCAGCCGAGGTCTGGTTTCAAGGGCAATGCTTGGGAAAGGGCGAGGGGCGATCAATCAAAGCGGCGGAGCAAGCAGCCGCCCAAGTCGCCTTTCAGCAGGTTCATCATTTAGCTTCTAGGCCAGAGCAATAGCAAGAAGGCTAGGTAACTGTTCTGGAAAATGGAAGATAGCTCAGAATTGATCTTTCATTCCACGCAAACGCGCAAATGTTTGAACATCATCCCTTGCCTCAGTCGCTGTTTGCAGGGCTGGTGTATCCCATCGCAAAAATGGGTTAGTGAGCTTTTCAGTACCCAGCACAGCGGGAATCGTGGCTTCCTGGCGATCGCGGGCTGCTTTTACCTGAGCAAACTGCTGATGCAAAGCTAGATTGTTGGGATCAACCGTAAGGGCGAACTGCAAATTCTTGAGGGTATATTCATGGGCACACCAAACGCGGGTTGTGTCTGGCAAAGCTCGAAGTTTGGTAAGGGATGCAACCATCTGTGCGGGTGTACCCTCAAACAGGCGACCACAGCCACCAGAGAACAGCGTGTCACCACAAAACAAATCACCCATTTCATCTGGCATGATTGGTGGAAAGTAATAGGCAATGTGGGCGCGGGTGTGCCCCGGAACAAATAGGACTTGAGCCGTGCGATCGCCAAAGGCAACTGAGTCACCGTCTTGCAAAAACACCTGCTGCTCAGGAATTCGCCCGCGATCGTGCTCACCACCGTAAATGACTGCCTGGGGAAACTGCCATCGCAGGCGATCGTTCCCACCAATATGATCTCGATGATGATGAGTATTCAAAATTGCCACCAAGGACGCTCCCAATTCCTCTAGGCAGCGCAATACGGGTGTAGCATCAGCGGGGTCAACAACGGATGCAACATTGTGGGTAGCATCGTGTAGCAAAAAAATGTAATTGTCCGACAAGGCTGGAAGGCGATGAATTTGCATGGCACGTTTTAACCCAGGAACTAGACTTCTGCATCTTACCGAGCTTTGTGATGGGATGACCAAGACATAGTTAACCCGTTCCCACAATGGGAAAAATAGGTTATACGAAGATGAAGGGTTGATCAGGGTGCAACGATGATTCAGACTGTTTCTCTACCAAAGAAAAATCAGATACCGGTTCAGCAAATTGTGGAGAGGGTCGTGGCCACTGGGCAGATCCGGCGTAGCGACCATCTTTACCTAACGTCTAGGCTGCTCTCTAGTCAGGCTCTAAGTCTAGAAGAACGCGTACATATCAATCGCATTCTCGATCGCTTGCAACTTGGTCAACTCAGGTTAGTAGACTGACCTACCTTTACTGATTTTCTACCTCTGACGGTGGGCTGCTTTCCTCAACGGCTTCTGCTTCCTCCGCCGCCTCTTGCAGAAACAATAGTGCCAACCGCCGATAGGTTCCGGCACCGATGTACTGCGGGTGAGTATGGGAGCGACTGTAGACCCAGACCAACTCGTCTCCCGCCAAGATCCGAATGTCCTGAAACCAACTTTTACAGGCAGGAATCAGGGACTTGGCAGCCATAAGGGCATCTGTCCAGCGATCGAAGGACTGGTCATAATCTCTGGTAATCACTCTAAAGAACACGGTTAGTTCAGCATATGCTCAAGACAGGACTAGGCTAAGCACTATACCCTATGGCACTGGCTTATCACCCTCCTGCTGCAAAGGTCACCATGATCAAGATAGACAGCAGCAGGCCGGGTGACAGCATCAAAATCAGCATTAACAAATCGTGAGTGTTCATGGGTGTCTCTACAGACCATCATCTTTAGCCTTTAGCTTAGTGGGTGTAAACCACTAACAGCGATTTCCACCCAGTTATTTTAATCCCTTCCAGGAGTGAACAGCCTGCCCGCCTTGAGACACCCATTTGTGTAGTATGCACAGGATGCGGCTTATCCCACTGGTTTAATTCGTATGGTCAAGTGTTGCTGTTAATCCGCTTGTTGGTTTCTATCAGGCGATCGATGTCAATCTCAATCTGGGCGTTAGGGTAGTTCTGAAATACCTCCAGCAAGGTAAATTGGTTGTCCCTTTGTACCGAAGTCGCTATGGCCGATCGCAACGCTTGCTTATTGGAGCGCCCAGAAGGAGTCTGGACGATTTGGCTCAGTTCATCTAGCACCAGCTTGCCCACCCAGCTATCCAAAAACTGGTTCAGCATGGCAGGGCTAACGCTGATTGGATTCGTTAACGCCTTCCGAATGTCCGATCGATTGCTTTGGGACAAGGTCAAATACACATCTAACTTGGGCGAGGCGGTACCCGTGGTTGCAAAAGTCGTCAACTCTCTAACTGACAGCGTTTCACGAATAGCCTGGTAGCGAAACAGAATTTGCTCAGCCGCAAAGACATGATAGGCAAGCGATACGCCCGCCACACTAGTCACCAGCGCGATCGCAGAACCCAGCAAACGTGAGGAGGAAAATGGGCGTAGGTGCATAAGAGACTCCTAAAACCATAGGAAATGCTAAACAAACTCAACTGTCAAGACGAACTCAACCATTAATAAGTTGCCCCACTAGCAAAATTTAGCTACAGCCTATCGGGCGTAGCCAATCCTACAGAAAGAGCAGACTCACAAACTTATTTAATTTCAATCCAGTTGCAGGTTCGTCTGCATACCATAGGTAGCTCCGCTAATCCTACGGCAAAGCCTTAGAAATTCAAGGTTAATTACACAAGAAAACATCATGTCTAACAAAAGAATGTCAATTTTAGTTGCTGGGCTTCTACTGTTAGTTTCTTTGGGTGCTTGCTCACCGGCAAGCAACACACAAACCTTGCCTAGTGCGGCTCCTGCATCTATTACGACAGGGGACGCGATGAAAGAAGAAGTAGATGCTATGAAGGGTGGCGCAATGAAGGATGACAGCAAGAAGAACTAGTCGTTAGCGTATTTCGCGCGATCGTGTAAAGCATGCTCTTAACTTGGTTCTACCGTAATTCAACAAGAACTTGCTTCGCTTGCTGCCCCTCTTCCTCTTCCTCTTGCTTAGTGACATCATCGTATTCCTATGAAAACAGGTGACGGTAGTACTACAAAAGTAATGATGCATTGTAGAGATGGATGAAATATAAATGGCACCAACGTGACTCTCCAAGTATTTGGAAAAAGACAAAGTTTTTCGCACTAGGCAAGATACCCATTGCCTTAATGTGTTGTTGAATCGTTTTGCTTCGCAACGCTAGCGCGAACAATATAGCTGGTCTTGCCTGTTTCCTTTGCCGACGGCTCGATGACGCTTGCTCAGTAGCACTGCCCCATATGCTGCCCAAAAATCAGTGTAAGCAACGGCACATTGTCGATCAACCGGAGGTAACAAGTCCCACAAACTGCGAGCTGCTTCATCACGTGTACCAACATAGGCACCCGCAATCTCACGTGTGTTAGCATGCAACGCCAATCAAACCCACTGCCTGTTCCCCTTGTAATGGACACAACTGGACTCGAACCAGTGACCCCTACGATGTCAACGTAGTGCTCTAACCAACTGAGCTATGCGTCCCAATAATGGAACATGAGTATAGCATAGGCCATCGACTTAAAAGCAAGTCGCTCCAGACTGATTGCTGTTTCAGGAGTGGGATTAGCTAACTAATGGGATGGAGCATGCCAAGCGATCGCAACTTCTAGTAAAAGAAATCTTATGAATAGAGTCAGCCTAAATTAAGCTTCGTTGCAAGATTGATACACTAGTATAGGTGCGTGATAGCTTCGTTGATAGTCAACCGCACACTAGCACAAGGAGAATGTTTTGGCCTCAATGTCACACTCATCGTTGAATCCCAAAACTCAAGAAGAATTTAGCGAATACGTAGCGCATTTGCAACTCCATATGGCGCTACAGGCTCGAAACTTGGTTCCTACTCTCAAGCAAGCAGCGGACAGCCGAGAACAGTTTTTGCAACAAACTCAGGCTGACTTTGAGAAAATGGCGTCTCGTCAAGTTATTTAGTCAATGCGTGGCTGAAGTTGGCTTTATTTCTAGGGTTTTGTTAACAGATGATTTATAGCAATCATAAGGAAAAGCCTCTCACAACTCTCTTCAAATTTCCCAAATGATATGGGACTGCTATAGCAGGTGATTAGTAGTTAAATTAGTTACAAGTGAGTCAACCTGAAAAACTCTAACGTTTTGTATAGATTTACTGTAAAGCTGCAATCTTGTGCATTTTGCGTAGATCTCTAGCTAGAGAATGCAGGGAGCGCTTTGGGCGTTGATCTTGCATTCTGAATCATGCAGATTAAGGCTAGCTGATTGACTAAATCTAAAGATCTAGTCTTTGGGCATAGGCGCAGGTTAACCTTTTGGATTGGCAACCATGCCTGATGATCCGCATCGTTTAGTATCTAGTCAGATTCTGTCTGGAGAAACCTTTGAGCGTCTTTCCCAACTGTTACAAAAGGCTGCCTACAGTGGGGCTGGGGCTAGTGTAGTTGTTACAGAAGATGGTTTGTCAGGCTCTGCGTTCCTGATTGGCTCTGGTTTAGTGCGATTTGTTTTAGCTTTAGGGCAAGGGTTTAGTGGGCTGTTGCTGGCGCGATCGCACTCGACGCTATCTTCTGCAAAGGGCTACTACGATGTCACGCTTATCTTTGAACCAGCGGACATTGCCATGTTTGCTGCCAATTTAAGTCGTGATTTGGCTATTAGTCCAAGCTTGAAGCTGTACTTGTCAGAAGCGACTCATAGGCTGGAACCTAATGAAATCATGCTACAGAGTCGTTTCACTTTGGACTTGGCCGCATTGTTACATGAGGCCAATGGGCAGAAGGAGCCGTTGGGTAATTTCTCTCTACAGCAGCGAGTTGAGCAGGATCAATTAATTAGTGAGGTGGCGACTCAAATTCGCCAGAGTCAGGATCTACGCAGCATTCTGGTAATGTCAGTAGAGCGAATTCAGCTTCTCCTCCACGCCGATCGCGTCATTATTTACCAGTTCAATACTGAAAGATTAAGCCCGTTCTCACCAACCTCGCTGGCAGAACCCTCTGATGCTTGTACTGGCGGTCAAGTAGTGTATGAGGCACGGGCAGACGACCAGCTTATGCCCATACTGCACCTGGGGGAAGGAGCGTTGTGTTTTGCCGATGCCGACTATCGTGAGAAGTATCGTCAAGGTGGCGTAGTTGCTGTTGAAGATATTGACATCACCTATGCTCACGCTCCTTGCTTGTTGGCTTTGCTGCAACGAACCCAGGTGCGAGCTAAGTTGATCGCCCCCATCCTGGTTCAGGAGCAGTTATGGGGACTTATCATTGCCCAGCAGTGTTTCCAACCGCGTCACTGGCAAGCAGATGAGCAAACGTTCTTGGCATGTATTGCCGAGCACTTGGCGATCGCCATTTACCAGACGCAACTCAACCAGCAACTCCGGCATCAAACCCAAACCCTGGAGCAGCAGGTGATTGAACGCACCCAAAATCTCTACGATGCCCTTAATGCGGCTCAGTCTGCCAGCCTAACGAAAGCAGAATTTTTGGCGGCAATGAACCACGAATTGCGGACACCGCTGACCTGCATTATTGGTATGTCGGCTACGCTGCAACGCTTGTTGGCAATGCCCCAGACAAACGCCAGTCTGGGATTGCAGCGACAACAAAACTATCTCAAAACGATTCAAGCCAGTGGTGAAAGCCTACTCAAGCTAGTAAACGATATTTTGGAGCTATCCCAAATTGAGGCAGGGCGAGCTGTTTTGGATGTGCGTGAGTTCTCGCTGACCCAACTTGCGGCAGATGCCCTTCACACGGTGCAACACATGGCCCATCAACGCCATATTCACCTTGTTTTTGAGAATCACAGTCATACTCAAGCCAAACCAAGCATGGAGGGCGATCGCTTCCTGGCCGATCCACGGCGCGTTAGCCAAATCCTGGTTAATCTGCTTAGCAACGCCATCAAGTTTACCCCAGCAGAGGGAACGGTCAGGCTGAAGATGTGGACTGAATCTAACCTAGCTATTTTTCAGGTTGAGGATACTGGCATTGGCATTCCACAGGAGCAATTGCCGCTGCTGTTCAAAAAATTCCAACAGTTGGACATGTCCTACCATCGCCAGTATGAGGGAACTGGTCTGGGCTTAGCTTTGACCAAACATTTGGTGGATTTGCATAGTGGCCAAATCGAGGTGCGATCGACGGTTAATGTTGGGTCGGTGTTCACAGTGCACTTGCCAGCGCAAATGGCCAACAGCGATCATTCTGCTCCTGCCACTGACCCACCTCAAAATGGCCATAGCCGCAAACGCATTGTTTTGCTAGAGAGTCATGAAGAAACCGCTACCCTAATTTGCGATTTGCTAACGGCTGCCGGCTATCAAGTGGTCTGGATGGTTGACGGCACCACCGCCTACCATCAGATCGAAATTCTCAGCCCAGCCATGGTGTTAATCGGAACTCAGCTTGCGGGCATATTGGGTGCTGATTTGGTACGGTGGCTTCGCCAAAATCCATTGACCGAAGCTATCAAGATCTTGGCGCTGCAGCCGGTTAATGGTAACCAGGTTAACCAAGCCTGGATGTCAGAGCAAATCGATGGTTGGCTGTTGGATCCTACCAGTTATCCTGAACAGCTTTTAGAAAAAGTTTTGGCACTTGATAGCTAGTTTCTCAAATACCTAAGGTGTGGATCAGACATCGTGCTAGTTTTTCTGTACTATAAGATTAAGAGGTGATTATCTTTGCAGATTGCTATGCAGAGTAGTCGTGTTTGGCAAGATCCGATATAATCGGCAGACTTCCTGGAGGCGCTATGAGCGTTGAGCAGACGTCCCAACTAATTCAGCTAATTATGAACTCGGTGCTGATGGGAGTCGTTTGCGCCTTAGTGCTGAATGGGATGTCTGCCCGTTGTGCTGCACTGGAAGAAGCATGGAGACGATTAGATGAAGAAGAGCGAGAAGTTCGCTATGCATCTCGCCGAAAGCTCTGGCGACGCTTGCATCAACGCCTCCAAGTAAGCCACTACAGTGTCTTGGCGGGTTATTATGCGTTACTTTTTTCTCTGCTAAGTCTGTTGCTGTTGGCTTTACGGGCAGTCTTGCAGTTTGATTTGCTGGTTTCTGGGGCGATCGGCTTGTTTGGGATTGGCGTGACGGCGTTGTTGTTGTCGGTGGGGCTAGGGTTGATAGAAATGCATTGGTCTGATTTGCCCATGCTTGAGGAGTTCAAAGGTCTGTTGAGTTCTGGTGCGTTAGGTGGTAATTTGGGCGATCGCCCCTCATCTCGGCCTGAAAATTATCCGATTCCCACCTATTTACCAAAGCTGCCCACGCGCTCCCGCAGGCGAGTTGGCTAACCTTGCCTGGGCGGGATTATCCGCATTTGGTTAGTGGCTGGGTCGCGGATAATCCAAGCGAATTCGGGGTTTAAGTCGGTAGCTTGCTCACCAGTTTTGACATAGACTCTGCCCTGTTGCAGGTCGATCGCGAAGTCTGCCTCTTGGGCGTAGACCACTTTGAAGCCGCGATCGCGCAGGCAGTAGGTTACCCACGCCTTCAATGATTGCCGATTTGGATCAAAGGCTAGCGGCGGATTTTGCAACACGTCTTCAATCAACGCAACCCAGTTCATCTTTAATTCCTCGCAACCAAACCCTACACGTCAATTTCAATCACCACTGGACAATGATCCGATGCTTTGGGGTAGCGATGTCCAATCCCAGGAAAGCGATCGTCACAACATTTAGTAGCACGCTTGGGCATGCCACGACGCTCAATTGTTGGCAAGGCGTTAGGATTTTTTTCAGCTAGTGCACGCGACAGCAAGATATAGTCAAACTGGCGGTATTCATCGCCACGGGCGTAATAGTGTGTCCAGCGATCGTTGGGAGGCAGGCGCTCCACCACATTCTCCAGCCACGGTTGCTCTAGCAATGACGCTAAACCATCCGACGGCATGTAATCATTGAAGTCGCCTACGACTATCCAATCAGCAGCACCAGGGTCGGGTCCAAATCGCTCTTGCAAAATTTCAACCACGCGAGTCGCCTGGATACGCCGTTTGTGCATGGTGTAGTCACGCCCACCATCCATTGATTTGAAATGACTAACGTAGAAGGGCAGAATTTTCCCAGTAGGTAACCGAAAATCTACTTCCAGACAATCGCGGGTGTAGATGAATTCTCCCTTATCAGTGCGATCGAACTGGTGCGTCCGAATGCAGTCGATCGGATAACGGCTAATCACGGCCACATCAATCAACCGGTGATCGAACCCATCAATCAACAGTTGATAGGGATAATCCAAACCTTGAAACCGCTGGCGAAACTCGCGCAGAAATCGTCGTAGCGTATCCAGGCTTTCAACTTCTTGCAACCCAACAATGTCGCCTTGCATAGCTGCTAGCGCCATAGCTGTCGTTGTTCGCCGGTCTTGAGAGAAGGATATAAACTTGGTTTTGTCTGCCGCCCAACCGTCAACCAGCACCTCTTCCGGCGCAACATCATTCTGAAACCGAAACCGAGCAAACAGGTTCTCGACGTTGAAGGTGCCAACACGAAGTTTCATGGACAAATCCTGTGGATTTCCCGTGTCAGCATAGCATCTAACCTCAAGCTAAATCATGCTGTGGCCAGCACGTTCGATCGCGAGAGGCCGTAGTTTTTATCTGCGCCAGCACAATGCCTAATAACTTGCATGAAAAAGCAGGGCGGATGGTTCCAACCCTGCTGCACTCTACATGTTATCTACTATTCGGATCTCTGGAATTTCTACCAGAGGTGATTAGTTGTGAGTAGCTTTGACCGCAGCTTCGGTAGAAGCAGGTGCTTCAACAGCGGGCTCTGCATCAAGCAAGTTGACTTTGACTACAGTATTTTCAACTTTGACTACTTTGGGTAGCACCAGCGTCAAGATGCCTTCTTTGAATTCGGCTTTGACTTGGTCATTTTGGACTGCAGCGGGCAGATTGATTACCCGACGGAAAGAACCATAGTTGAATTCAGACTTGAAAAAGCCTTTCTCTTCAACTTTGTGCTCGTGACGATGCTCGCCAGAAATGGCTACGGCTTCGCGAGTCACCTGAATATCGACATCTTTGGCGTTGATTCCAGGGAGTTGAGCGCGCAGAATGAATTGGCTATCTTCTTCCTTAAGCTCGATCGCGGGTGTCCAAGCAAGCTGTTCTGACACAACGGGCGTAACTTCATCGAACAGACGATCCATTTGACGGCGCAAGGTTTCAATTTCGCGCAAGGGTTGCCAGTAACGTACTATCATAATTTGACTCACCTCTTAAAACTACGTTTGAGAGTTGAACCTCTACGTTTCCATCCTGCCGTAATCATTGCCGAAACCCAGTTAGGGGAACCGTACCTGATGAGTGAGTGTTACCCAACAGGGTTAGCCTTAATGCAATTACAGGATGATTGATGCGAAAGAGTAGGAAAAAATAGGTAAGTGCTATTCTCGGGTAGCTCAAGGTCTGTGGCCGGGGGACTTCCCCCCGCTCCCCCGCTTTCCTGGGAGCCTAACTCCCCCAGACCCCCCGCATGAGCGGATTTGTGGGAGGTCAATGTCTGCGTTCGCTCGTGTTCAGTGGTGGTGGGTTGCGCTGGGTAAGGCGATGGGCTGTCCAAATGGCTGATCAGTATGGGGGTTGGATGTATGAGGGCAGGTTTTGCGCTGGGCAGATCGGTCGAACTGATGTCTGAGGAGGCTATCACGGTAGGAAAGTATGTTCTTGCAAGAAGGCATCAAAGGTGGGGCGATCGGGCATGGCGGCTTGGGCTCCGACCTGGGTAGTGGCGATCGCCCCGGCAGCGCATCCCCAAATCACAGCATTGGCTAGGGGCAATCTAGCGGTTAACCCAGCTACTAGCCCACCGGCAAAGGCATCTCCTGCGGCGACGGTATCAACGGCGTGGACGGCAAAGGCGGGGGTTAGCCAGCGTTTTTCTGGGGTAGCACAAAACACCCCCTGAGCACCTAGCTTAATCAGCACGGTGGTGGCTCCTTGCTGTTGTAAAACGGTAGCGGCGCGATCGGCGGTTTCTGGACTATTGACAGGAAACCCCACTAGCAAGCCAGCTTCCACTTCGTTGGGCAGCAAAATATCGACCAGGGGATAGAGTGCGGTTAATGAGCCGTCTGGGACAGGAGCTGGGTCAAGCACTACGGTAACGCCACTGGCTTGGGCTGCTTTGGCGGCAGCTACTACCGTAGGGATAGGGATTTCGAGCTGCAGTAGCAGAGTGCCTGTCTGAGCTAGAAGTGGTTGCAGGCGCTGCACATCGGTGGCATCCATACTGCCGTTGGCACCTAAGACACCGATAATTTGGTTGTCACCAGTTTCACTCACGGTAATTAGAGCTACCCCAGAGTGGGTGGCACTGTCACACAAAATGTGGTCGGTATTGACACCAGCGCTGGTGAGGTTGTGCAGCAGATCGTCGGCAAAGCGATCGCCCCCTAGCCGCGCCACTAACCGAGTCGGAACACCTAATTTTGCCAGAGCCACGGCTTGGTTGGCTCCTTTGCCACCTGGAGTGGTGTAGAAAGCACTGCCCATGAGGGTTTCCCCAGGTTTGGGTAGGCGGGGCGATCGCACCACTAAGTCCATGTTGATACTGCCAAACACAATCGCGGTCATGGCTCACTCCAGACCGATTTGGTTGCGAATCAAATAGTCCAGGGTGGCGAAGGGGCTAATCTCACGGGTCACAATGCGATCGCCTCCTTCCAATTTGGCTTGTTGCAAGGCTTCATTCACCACGCCAAACAGATAGTCTGGCGGACGATCAGTAGAGGGAATGATGCTAGCAATACCCACACTAAAGGTTAGTAAAGGCTGATTTAGCTGGGGGGGATACAGAGCTTGCACGCTTGCCTGAATGGATTTGGCTACTTCGACGGCTCCGTCTAGGGGCGTGTTGGGTAGGAGCACAGCAAACTCATCGCCACTGTAGCGAGCTACCAAATCGGCTGGACGCTTGAGCCTAGATCGCATCACTGCTGCAACATTGCATAGATAAGCGTCGCCTGCTGCGTGCCCCGCCGTAACGTTAAAGTATCGAAAATTGTCCACATCGAATAAAAGCAAAGACAGAGGCGATTGTTCGCGGCTAAGTCGTCGCCATTCTTGCGCTAGGCAGGTCAGGAGGCGATCGCGGTTAGCCACTTGAGTCAGGCGATCGATCGCTACCAACTGCTGCATTTCCTGCGTTATCTGCTGTAGTTCCAGTTCTACAACGCGGCGGTTTTGCTGTTCTTGCTGCAAGGTTTGCTGTTGTTGGTGCCATTCCTGTTCCAGGCGAGACAAACGCAGCTGCGTTTCTACCTTAGCTAGCAATTCTTCTGGGGCAAACGGTCGCAGCAAATAGTCTGCCGCCCCAGCCTCAAAGAGTTTGGCTCTGGGGGCCGCCGCCTGCTCAGAACCAATCACGAGTAGAGGAGTGGCCTGAATTGTTGTATCACTTTTCAGCAGATGACAAGCTTGAGACAAATTCTCCCAGGGCATTTCGCGACTGAGAACAATTAAATCGGGACGCTGGACTTGCCCAGCAACGATGGCCGCATGCTCATCGGGAACAGCCTGGACGCAATAACCCAGGTCAATCAGTAATGTACAGAGGTGTTGTCCTTCCTTAACAGGGCGATCGATCACCAGCAACGTGCTTTGCCGAACCGGTAGCAGGTCAGATGGGTGCCGATCGTCTACCAACCCCACGAGCCTGCCCCCCCTTTGAACGGGCCAACAATATCGCTCGTAATCCAGCCGCCGTAAAAGTTTCCCGGTTGTGGTTGCACTTTCTCTCCATCGACATAGCATGCATCCATCGGTGCTGGGTAGAAGGCAACGTAGTCTTTAATCGAGGCAAAGGCAGGAGTAGGGTTGCTGTAGTACCAAACGGCATCCTCTGCACGGCGATCGCCCACGACTATTG
>Ga0224722_1000423_pt1 | contig 24586 bp, 22 predicted proteins | sample Balambano_FR1_Me_FD_161646 | JGI IMG/M metagenome (GOLD analysis project Ga0224722, IMG submission 161646) | Freshwater sediment microbial communities from Lake Towuti, South Sulawesi, Indonesia - Balambano_FR1_MetaG | ecosystem: Environmental > Aquatic > Freshwater > Lake > Sediment | place... | reverse complement strand
GTCCGGTGTGGGGATGACCATGTCCGGTGTGGGCATGACTATGTCCGGGGTGGGGATGACCATGTCTGGGATGACCACGTCCGGTGTGGGGATGACCACGTCCGGTGTGGGGATGACCATGTCTGGGGTGGGCATGACTATGTCCGGTGTGGGCATGACTATGTCCGGTGTGGGTTTTTCGGCTTCTTTGCCGATCGTCCGTCCCCGTAAGTTTTGGTTGATTGCAGACGCCGAATTGATTGTTTACGGCGCGACGGAACCTGATGCAATTGTCACGATTGGGGGTCGCCCAATTAAGCTCAACCCCGATGGCACCTTCCGCTTCCAGATGTCGTTCCAGGATGGTTTGATTGATTATCCCATCATGGCGGTGGCGGCAGATGGGGAGCAGATGCGATCGATTCATATGAAATTTACGCGAGAAACACCCGAACGCCATACCAACACCAAAGAAGAAGCCGTGGAGGAGTGGCTGGTGTAGTTCAAGCGTCATCTCCCTTTTGGTATGCCTCCCCTGACCCCCCTCAGGGGAGTTTTTTTGTGCCAAAGCTGTGAGAGTATACATAGAAAAACTCCCTATGACTCCGTGTGAATTGTCTGTCGAACTACAGGACTTATTTGGAGCCGCTGCCAAACAACTGGCTCCGGGTTCCTGGCAAATAGAAACTTCTGACTACCGTCTATTAGTGCTACTATCCGATGATCAAAGCTGGTTGCGAGTGTTAGTGCCGATCGCCCCAGCTCAAGATGCCCAACCCTTTTTTGAACAATTGCTAGAAGCGAATTTCGATCGCACGCAAGAAGTCCGCTATGCGCTACAGCAAGAAGTTTTATGGGCAGTTTTTCAACACAGTTTGGCAGGACTGACAATTGCCGATTTTCAATCTGTGGCCACTCGGCTGATTGAGTTACGTCATAAGGGATTAGACGAATGTTTCAATCGGTTAATCGAAAACCGCGTTCGGCAAATCATCCGTGCTTCAAAACAACAAGGCCAATCGCTGGAAGCAACCCTCCAAACCCTGGAGCGGTTTTACCAGGAAGGATTAATGGGCGATATGGCCGCCAGTACTCAAGCTCGCGAGGATACGTTGGCCGCCTGGCGGTACCAATTGGAGCGCCTGTGGCATGAAGGAGACTAACAGCAAACGGGGTGGGATAGGCAAACCGGAAACTGAACCAGGGTGACTTTAGGCATCAGCACTAACACGACAGGAGTTTTGAGCATGAAATTCAACGACCTAGGAATTCAAGTTTCAACCGCAGCGATCGCCCTCAGCGTTCCGTTCCTTGGAGTTGCGGCAACGCCAGCTAGGGTTGAGGCATTTAGTTTCACAACCATTTACTCGTTTGGCGATAGCCTTATGGATACGGGCAACCTGTATGCGGCAACAGGCAACTTGTTCCCGCCTAATTCCATCTATCCCAGCAATGGCCGCTTTTCCAACGGGCCTGTCTGGACAGAATATCTTGCCCCCCAACTGGGTGCACCACTGCAAACCCTGGCCTTTGGTGGTGCCCGGACTGACAATACCAATCAGCTTCCAGGCTTACCAGGGTTAACGCAGCAAATCAACCAAATCACGATCGGTGATCCCAACGCCCTCTACATCCTCTGGTCTGGGGCCAACGACTATCTAAATGCGGGCAGAACCGATCCAGTCCCTCCCGTGACGAACCTGAGCAATGCTGTTCTGACCCTAGCCAACGTGGGGGCCAGAAACGTTGCGGTGGGCAACCTGCCGAACTTGGGGCAATTGCCTGGAACCAGCAGTAATCCAATTAGGGCGGCTGGATTGAATCAACTCACCCAGGCGCACAACTCCCTCCTGGCCCAGAGTCTAAGAGTAATTCAGCAATCTCAGCCCACACTCGGGTTGTACTCACTCGATTTCAACGCACTGTTCAGCGATGCGATCGCCAACCCAGCCCAGTATGGGTTTACCAATGTCACCGAAAGCTGTTTACTCACCCGTTGTCCCACGCCCAACACCTACCTATTTTGGGATGAGATCCACCCCACCACCGCCGGACACGCCCAAATCGCTAACTTTGCCTTCACCAGCTTGCAAGCCCAAGCCATTCCCGAACCATCCACAACGATCGGTCTAATTCTGGGTGGCGCATTTTTAGCTGGCAGTAGTGCCCGTCGCCGAAAATCGTGACAAAATTTTTCCCACTCCCCTCTACCCTCTGCTGCTTGGCTCATGGACATCCTCACCACGCTCAAGGCCGATTACGATCGCTTCCCTCATGCTCAAACTTATGAAATCTATGCCGCAGACGTGTACTTCAAAGACCCAATAACCGAATTTCGTGGAGTCGATCGCTATCGTCAGATGATTGGGTTCATCCAAACCTGGTTTCTCAACTGCCACATGGACGTGCACGACCTGCAGCAGACGGGCGCTCATATCCGCTCCGACTGGACACTCCATTGGCAGACACCCCTCCCCTGGAAACCGCCCATTGCCATCTCTGGGTGGAGCGAACTCACGCTCAATTCCCAAGGACTCATCATCTCCCACATCGACTACTGGCATTGCTCTCGTTGGAACGTCCTGCAACAACACTTTTCCAGCCGACCCCAGTGCTAAAGTAAAAGAATGTAAACAACTCTCAGAAAGGCTTCAAGACTCATGCGTGTGATTCTGATGACGGGCAAAGGTGGTGTCGGCAAAACCTCTGTTGCAGCTGCAACTGGGCTTCGCTGTGCCGAACTCGGTTATCGCACCCTCGTCTTGAGTACCGATCCCGCGCATTCCCTGGCAGACAGCTTCGATATGGAGCTAGGGCATGAGCCAAAACTTGTTCGCCCAAACCTTTGGGGGGCAGAACTGGATGCCTTGATGGAGTTGGAAGGCAACTGGGGAGCCGTAAAGCGTTACATTACCCAGGTTCTACAAGCTCGCGGCCTGGAAGGAGTGCAGGCAGAAGAACTAGCCATTTTGCCGGGAATGGATGAAATTTTTGGTTTGGTGCGGATGAAGCGGCATTACGATGCAGGCGATTTTGACGTTTTGATTATTGACTCAGCCCCAACTGGCACAGCTTTGCGATTGCTGAGTTTACCAGAAGTTGGCGGCTGGTATATGCGCCGCTTCTACAAACCATTCCAGGGCATTTCGGTGGCGCTCCGTCCGCTCGTAGAACCCATTTTTCGCCCGATCGCGGGCTTCTCCCTCCCAGATAAAGAGGTGATGGATGCGCCCTACGAGTTTTATGAACAAATTGAAGCCCTGGAAAAAGTGTTAACTGACCCAACTCAAACCTCTGTGCGGTTGGTCATGAACCCAGAAAAAATGGTGATCAAAGAATCACTGCGGGCCCACGCCTATTTGAGCCTCTACAACGTTGCGACTGATTTGGTGATTGCCAATCGCATCATCCCTGATACCGTAAGTGATTCCTTCTTCCAGCGGTGGAAAGAGCTGCAACAGCAATATCGTCAGGAGATTTATGATAACTTTCTCCCCCTCCCGGTGAAAGAAGTGCCCTTGTTTGCAGAGGAAATGTGTGGTTTGGCCGCCCTCGATCGCCTCAAAGAAACCCTCTTTCCAAACAACGAAGATCCCACCCAGATCTATTACAAGGAAACAACTCTGCGGATGGTGCAGGAACAACAACAATACAGCCTGGAACTATATCTACCCGGCATTGAAAAACATCAAGTTGAGTTGAGTAAAACAGGCGACGAACTCAACATACGCATTGGCAATCATCGGCGTAACTTAGTCTTGCCTCAAGCCCTAGCCGCCCTTCAACCGGCTGGAGCCAAGATGGAAGCAGACTACCTCAAAATTCGATTTGCCGATCCAACGAAAGTCTAGAAACGTAAATTTAATCCGCTGTTTCTAGAGGAGCAGACCCCTCAGTGTTGTTAGCCCTCTTGACAACCGCAGAGGCCATAAGTAGCAGACGCTCTCAGCCTCATATCTAAAGTAATCTGTTGATATGGTTTTCATAGTCGAAAAGGAAAAAATATGTATTTCCTACAAAACTCTAAAATAATCAGCCATTATGGTTAGAGACGCTTTCTGGTATTGATTTTGAGTCCTGAGGAATACTTAAACTATTGGGTGCCAAAGCTCTATGGTGTAAAATCCGATGAGCGCGGCTATCGCAAAGTATGTATCAATGAGATCCATCGAGTTACAGGTATCCCCAAAAACACAATTAATACTTGGGGTGCAATGTTTGAGAACTGCCCTGAACATGTCCACAGCACACTCAAATGGGTAGATATACTTAATCAGGTGAGGGAGCTCATAGCTCTACCTACAAATATTTCGGAAAATTGACTGTTTTTTGTAGAAGTAAAAACTTTTTACTATGGATTTCATAGCGAAATTTGCATAAATAATATCAAAAGTCCATACAATGACAAAGATTGCTGAGTTAACTTTGCTACTTGTATGCGTCTTGAGGATATTTATCTTTTTTTTGAAAAACTGCCCCCAACTTATCTCAATGTTGAACAGGCAGTTTGTTATGTTCTTCATAGTGTGTTGCAAAAAGAATCCTATGGAACGGAGTTGATTCAGCGTTTAGAGCAGGATTATCCGATTTTTCGTATTTCTGATCCTGTCCTTTATGCTGCAATTACCTTTCTAGAGAATGAGCAATTCATCACATCGAACTGGAAAAAGCTCCAGGGGCGGGGGCGACCGCGACGCATGTTGCTTCTTAATCCTGACTACCGCACTCAAGCCCAAGAACTAGCTCAGTTTTGGGAAGCATTTGCGACGCGGGCGATAGCCAGTCGTTAAGCCATTCACCAAAGCTGACTAATTGGCAGCCAACCAGCGATCGTATCCAGGAAACGGGCGAGCAATACTCCTCCCGCAAAGCTTACTAGGTGAGCTTTCCAGAGCGAGCTTTTTGGCATTGGCACCATTCCCCACAACATGCGGGTACACAGGCAACCCACCAGAATGGTGACTAGAATGGCGATGATTCCAGCTTCGAAATATCCTCTTAACAAGAGAAATCCGAGGTAGGTGAACAGAATATTGTTGCTGTTGAACGCGGTGACTGCTCTGGGAAATAGTAAACCGTTCACACAATCCACCAGTAAGGCGACGATCGTCACGATTAGCACATCGCGGGTTCCGCGCAGTAGCAACAATCCCCCCAACAACAAGAATGTTTCGGCATTATCAAACACGTAGCTGGTGCGATTGATGGATTCTGAAGTGGGCGGCATCCATAAACCGGGCAGTGTCCGAAAAGTATAACCAAATTGATTGAAATGCTTGCCAATAAATAGGGCGATCGTCAGGGCGAACAACCAGACATACACAATCATGTCTGAAATTGATTTGATCTGGGCTACGAGAGTATTCAGGGTCACTCGGTCAAAGGCTGGAAACGTACTGAATTTTAGCTTCTACTGCTTGGGCTAACGCCATCAGCGTCGATCGCTCAACAATCTGTAACGAGAATTTCAGCAGGATGTAACAACCTATTGAATCCCATGAGAGCGATCCCCGTGATTCCCTACAATAGGTTGAAGTATCGCAAAGAGAAGCTAAAAGCCATTATGCCCAAAACTGTTGGGGATGTCATGACTCGTGACCCGATCACAGCACGGCCAGAAACTCCCCTAAATGAAGTCATTAAAATTCTGGCGGAGAAGCGCATTAGTGGTCTACCTGTGGTGGATGCCGCGGGCAAGTTGGTAGGGGTCGTTTCAGAGACAGACCTGATGTGGCGTGAAAGTGGGGTGACACCGCCGCCTTACATCATGCTGTTGGATAGTGTCATTTATCTGGAGAATCCTGCTCGCTACGAACGCGAACTACACAAAGCGCTGGGGGCAACGGTCAAAGAAGTGATGACCGATCAGCATGTGGTGACGATCACCGCTGACAAACCCCTACGCGAAGCCGCCCACCTGATGCACGAGCGCAATGTGCATCGATTGCCTGTTGTCGATCCGCAAAGACAGGTAATTGGCATTTTGACTCGCGGCGACATTATCCGAGCGATGGCAGCAGAGCAAGGTTAGGACACGAACTATGAGCATTACTCCTGAATCAGTAGCAGCATTACTTAATTCAGCCGATCTGGGCGATCGCTTGCGGGCTGTGAATCAAATGCGGACCCTCGATCCACCGATCGCCTACGGCCTGATTCAGCAGGCGGTAGACGATACCAATCCGCGGGTAAGATATGCGGCGGTCAGTCAGCTTTCTTCCCTAGGAACGCAGGATCAAAATAAAACCTTGACGATTTTGCGCGATCGCTTGAAGGACTCGGAACCCGATGTACAAGCAGCCGCAGCAGATTCGATCGGGGCTTTACAGCTCACAGCCGCATTCGATGATTTGCAAGCACTTTATCAGCACTCCACGGAATGGCTCGTGAAGTTCAGCATCATTGCAGCGCTGGGTGAGTTGGGAGACCCGCGCGGATTTGAGCTGCTCAAGGATGCAATTCATTCAGATAACGAACTGATGCAGATGGCAGCGATCGGCTCGTTTGGCGAACTGGGTGATCCACGCGCCGTAGAACTACTGGCTCCTCAAGCTCAAAATTCCGATTGGCAGGTGCGCTATCGTCTGGCTCAAGCGCTGTCACGGTTACAAGCCCCTGAAGCGACCCAAATTCTAGAAACGCTGTCCCATGATGAGGTCGAGCAGGTTGCGGAAGAAGCCAAGGCAGCCCTGGCCAAATAACTCGGCTGCTGTTGAAGGGGCTCCAGGCAACATCTTTGTTTAACGAAGGGAATATAGCCTCTATGGTAGGGCGGCATCGATCGCCTTCAACTCGTCCAAAACTTGTGCCAGATAATCGGTATGAAGCCAGCCGACAAAACCACCATAGAGGCAACTCCCTTCTGAGCAAGCCACAAAAATGTGTTCAATGCCCATCAGATTTCGCCAGACGCGAATAGACACGCCATTGTCAAATGTATGGACTACGGTTGCCCGTTCAAAATCCCGCTCATGCCCATCTGTCATACCTTCAACGGCTTGGAGGCGTTTAATTACCGTGTAGGTAAAGTCATCCAGTTCCAAGACATGTGCATCCGTAACTGACCAAAATTTTTGAATTGCCTCAACGACTCCCGGGTGATTTTTCAAGGCAACGTGATCCAGTCCTGGCAGCCGAATAAACTCAGCTCCAAACACTTTCGTTGCCTGCACAACGACGGTGCCGTCACTGCCATTGTCAACATCACCAGCAATCACCAGCATCGGAATTTTGGCTGCGATCGCCTCAGCCAGTTCGCGCCGATTGGTACCCAGATCTTTGGCAATCCCCAAACCGATTCCCAAGGGGTCAAAGGCTCTCGCTAGATCAGCTCCCCCGATCGGCGAGCCAACTAACACGAGCGATTCGATGCGATCCCACCAGTTTGGCTGTCGAGCTAAAACTTCGATCCAGATCAAACCACCCATGGAATGACCGATCGCCCGAATTGGGATATAGGGATATTGAACGATCGTATTGGCCACTGAAGCTTCCACGGCTTGAATCAGTGGTTCCATCCGAATCCAGGTTTTAACAAAACCCAAATTGGGCGTGATCACGAGCGTTTCGGGGGTTGCCAAGTTTGCAGCCAGTTCAGCCATCGCCTGGTGTCCGTCGGCCCAGCCGTGTTGAGCATACAAAATAAAGTCGGGCGCTTGCACTAACATCGCCGTCACCACAACTTACGAGTGAACAGTCATCCAAATATATTATGCAAAAAACTTATTTCTCGATCGAGCTAACGCGCCTCTTTGCCATCTGGCATCCTGGCCCCTTTTAAGACAGCACCTTCTAACCGAGCGCCGCGCATCTTCGCTTTTAACAAATTGGCCTTTTGCAAGTTGGCATTCGTCAAGTCAGCATTGGTCAGGTTTGCTCCTTCCAGCGAGGCCCCCTGCAAATTCGCTCCGGTTAAGTTTGCTCCTTCTAAATTCGCTCCAAATAAGCTAGCTCCAGCCAAGTTTGCGCCTTGCAGATCAGCAAACTTGAGCTGAGTTAAGCCCAAATTGGCTTTCTCTAACATGCTGTTAGACAGGTTGGCATAGTTCATGGTGGAGCCTTGCAACGCAGCTGCAACTAAACTGGCTCCCTGAAGATTGGCCGACTCCAAATCATAACTGTACAGGTTTACACCATCAAGTTTGCAGCCTGCACATTGGCGGTTGTTAATTAACTGTTGCAACTGGTCGGAGGTTGCGGTTAAAGGGGCGGCAACGAGGATACATCCAGCGATCGAGGCCACCAGAACCTGAGTAAATTGCTTCATGAACAGCACGTCTCCCTAAGAAAGAAATTTTTTGAGAAAGGGTAAGACACCGTTAATAAATTCAGTGGGGTATTCTTCGTGCAACCCAAGCGCTCCAGGCATACGATACACCTGCACTCCAGTAAAATGCACCACAAACTCCATTTCTTCACGAGATTTGGGTGGTGTTTGTTCACCAATGACGATCGCGGTGGGAATGGGCAATGGTTGAAAATAATCGGTGAACTCTTTGCGGTTGCGGATTGGATCAAGGGCACCGGTGACGAATGCAACGGAGGCAAATCTAGCGCCTCGCTTCTGCGTCGTGCGCCACTTCTGCGAAATGAGTGGCCGGGTGATGTGAGCGCGATCGCCAAAGACGTGCCGCTCATACATCCAACGCAGAAACCACGGCAAGGTGTTGAGCCAGTAGAGCAATTGTCCCAAAATTGGTAAACCCACCACTTGCCGCACCAGTTTGAAGAACCAGCGCTGCTCGCCCATCATGGTTGGCAGCGGCCCCCGCCAGGTCGGTGCAGCTAAAGCGGCGTAGATAAAGGTTTCTGGTTGTTGTTGCACCAGTTGCATGAGATAACTGGCCGTATGTCCTGCCGCGATCGCCACGATCGGCTGCTCAAATGTCGCCTGCACAAAATCCCGCAAAAATCCGTGATAGAGGGCAGGACGGTAATCTATCGGGGGCCGATCGGATTGGCCAAACCCCGGTAAGTCAACCATAACAACCTGAAATTGCTCAGCCAGCAACGCGGCGACACCTTGCATTTCCACCCGACTAGAAACTGAACTCAGCGCGTGTAATAACAAGACAGGCTGCCCTTCGCCCAGCACTTCGTAAACAACACTGAGGGGTTTACCTTTCCAGGCCCAGCGAAATTCGTTGATCTCACCGCCAAGATCTGAGCCAACAGGCGATCGCGTCATCATAAATCAAGTCGCAGATACACAACGTCAATCACAGCGATCCTAATCTACCGCTCTTAGGGCACGAAAGATATAGCTTGAATTATTCCTTCAATTCAGGTGGGCACCATCTCGGTTATGGTAAGACCCAACTAAACCCAGGGTTCTTCATCATTGGTGGCAGTGGCATCTGAACGATCGCTAGGCGATGTTTCATCCACTGAGTTTGCTACTGTTTCGGGCAAGTCAACCGCCGCTTCATCCGATAGCATAGGGGAAACTGGCGTTTCGGTGACAGGTGGTTCGGTAATATCCCAGGGGTCATCATCAATGTCCCAGTTGTCGTCAATCACAAACGGAATTTGATCCTGCGCGATCGAGGAGGGACGCTTCAAGGTCAAATCCTCCCCAATCACCCAAAAATCTTCCTGGTCATCTTTGTCCCCTCGCTCATCTGATGCGATCGAGGGCGCAGGAGGCGGTGAATAACCTTGAGAGGTTGAGCTAGAACTTTTGACCTGAGCCACAGCTGAGGCGGGCGCAGGGTTGTCTTCCTCAAATAGATCCTCATCCCAGTCCCAATCTTCCTCCAGATCCGCAATTTCCTGCGCTGGAACTGTAACAGTTGGCGGTTGCTTGAACGGCTCCCCCCATTCGTCAGTCGTATCCTGCACTCGTTCTACCCACGTTTCACTGGCTTCTCGCGCTTTCTCTGCGACAGCTTGAGCATTCTCCAACAATTGTTCGTTGAGTTCTTGGGCCCGTTCTTTCGCTTGCTCCGCCAACAACTGTGCCCGTTCTTTTGCTTGTTCCGCCAGGGTTTTGATTTGGCCTGTCGTTTGTTGAGTCGTCTCCTGAGCGCGTTTGGCCAAAGTTTTCAATTCGTAAGTCACATCCTCATACTCGTCTCGCAAGGCCGTACTCACCTTGGCAATTTTTTGCTGAATCCCCTCGCGGTAGGCAGTCAACTGTCGGATTGAGGTTTCTGCGACGAGGACTCGCTCTCGCCCCAAGCCCACAATCCGGTGCGGCGGCAGACGGTAGATGCTACCCGTCAGAGTACTGAAGCGATCGCCCACCACCAAATAATCGGTAATCACACCAGTGCGTGTAGCAAAAACAAAATCGATGATTTTGCCCAGTTTTTGTCCGGCATTGCTCCACACCTCCGTTTGCACCAACGATTCTAATTGGCGCACCCGCTCAGCATCAGTTTCATCTGGTTGAGCATGAGTCAGAATGCCATTAGCCCCGATCGCCTCCACCTGCGACAGCTTAAAGGCCAGTCGTTTGCCGCCAAAAAAGCCAGATTTACAGACAAAACCCAACACGCGATGGGCGGGTGGATACATCCACATCACCTCAATTCGCCCAAATTCCTCCATCGTGCCGCGATCGAGCACAAGTTGATTGAGCAATTCACTTTGGCGAATCGTGTCGGGAAGCGTTGTCATGATCTATCAGACCAAAAAAATAGATAGCAGAACAGCAACTGACTGTCTCTACTATCTATTATTCATCTGATTCGACGTAGTCGATGGGTTAAACAAACTCTACAACGGCTGATTTGGTGTAGCTTGGAGGCGATTTTGCTGACGACGTTGCTGCCAGTTTTGGCGCTGCTGTTGCAATAAAGCCCGTTGTTCACTGGTTAGAATGGCCTGTATCTTCTGTTGAGAGCTTTCTCGAATTTGGCGGATTTGCTGCTTTTGGGGTTCCGACAGATTCAAACTATTCATAGCCCCACGCTTCTTGCCTCCACTTTGTTTAAGTGCTTGCATTTGAGTCCGTTGCTCTGGGGTGAGGACTTGTTCAATCTGAGCCTTAGTTTCTTCCCGCACCTGCTTCATTTGGGCTTTTTGCGCATCAGTCAGATTAAGCTGCCTCATGCCGCGCTGCATTTCAACTTGGGCGGGAGCGCTTTCCAGTTGAGCGATCGCCGGAGCAATAGCAAAGCCAGCAAGAGTAAGGACGATCGTGCCTGGTACAAACAGTAGAGTTTTGATGTTCATAGGTTGAAACGGAAACGTCTAAGTGATTCACAACTAAACCGTTCAGGTAGTTGTAAGGGCTTAGACTTGTCCAGTTCCAAAATGGTTCAGTTTAAATTTGGGCAGTTTGGTAAATATGGAATTGACGGAAAGCTCCAACTGCCTCAACTCGGTAATCAGGCAAGAAAGATGCAACGGAAACATCCGTTGTGTACAGGCTGAAGAAGAGAAAATCTTGCCGCTGGGTATTGTTAGCGATGAATTCTTGAATGTATGAACGATTTGAGACCAGAAGAGCTTTGCAATCTTGCTTGAGGTTGAATGCTTGAGGGGCCTCTGCACACACGTTTTGATCCAGAAGTTTAACAACTTTTTGTGTCGCGTAAGCTTCATACGCAGATTGACTAGGATTCATGACGGCCATCGCAGTTCCCATGCCGATCGCCGAAAACGACCCAACTCCCAGACAAACTTTTTTTAGACTCAGTCCAAACGATCGCTCGCGCTCCCAACTAGATTCCATACCCCAACCCTCTCACCCAACAGACACTCTTGAGGTAGATTTAAGCACGAAATTTCCTAGATAGTGCATACTTTTCCGGTATTTTACAGAGAATTTTTACGCTGGTTTTAGCAATTTGAATAGTGCTATAATGAGAAACGCAAATGGCGAGCGTAGCCAAGTGGTTAAGGCAGCGGATTGTGGTTCCGCCATTCGTGGGTTCGAGTCCCATCGTTCGCCCTGGATAGTAAAATCTCATTGTTGAGGTTTGTCGGTTTTCATGTACAGGGACCTTATACAAAGGTCCCTGGCGACATCAGCCAATTTCGACTAGCTGAATGTCAAAGGTGAGGTCTTCTCCAGCTAGGGGATGGTTTGCATCCAGGGTGATGGTGCCTTGAGAAATATCTGTGATGATGACGGGAATCACCCCGCCTGTAGGATGCTGGAGTTGGAGTTGTTGCCCCACTTCGGGTTCAATCTCCAGCGGCATCTGCTGCCGATCGATGGTCAGTACCATCTCTTCCTGGTAAGGACCGTAGGCATTATCTGTGGGAATGATTTCGGTTTTTGACTCACCTGGAGCCATGCCAATGACAGCTTGCTCAAATCCGGGAATGATGGCCCCAGAACCAATAATAAATTCCAGTGGATCACGATCGACCGAAGAATCAAATACAGTGCCATCGTCCAATTTACCCGTGTAGTGAACCTTTACCATATCTCCGTGTTTTGCCTGTGACATACCTTAATCTCCTTGTGGAAACGCGCTTTCTGCTATGGTGCGATCGTCGATTCTGTCTTGACCTATTTCACCCAAGTAATTTAAGGAATGTTGCTCTTGCCTGACCTCTCAGTTTTCGCTGGAGTAAGAAACTTCCGTTTAATCATTTTCAACAGGCACCGATAATTGCATGGATATTGAATTGACCGCTTATCGAGGAGAATTTGCGGCCTTGAGCGCTTCCCTAATCTGGGCGATTGCGTCGATCGTGTATACGGGAGTAGGACGGACAATCGTGCCTCTCGTATTGAATTTGGTGAAGGGTTTGATGGCGATCGTCCTGCTAGTTTTCACGCTCTTGCTAACCAATCAATTGCTCCCAAATGTCAACCCCACGAATGTTCAGCTTTTGGTTCTGAGTGGCGCGATCGGCATTGGCTTGGGAGACACCGCCTACTTTGAAGCCCTAAACTGTTTGGGGCCACGTCGATCGCTCATTTTAGAGTCTCTGGCTCCACCGATCGCTGCCATCCTGGCACTCTGGTTTTTAGGTGAGGCTCTCTCGGCCCAAGCTTGGAGCGGCATTTTTTTGACTGTGGTCGGAGTCACGTGGGTGGTCTTAGAACGAACCTCCTCTCTGCCGAATTTTCAACTCCGTTCGACGCGGGGCGCAATCGCTGGCATCTTAGCCGCCATATCCCAAGCTGGTGGGGCAGTCCTCTCGCGAGCCGCACTAGTTGAAACCGACATCAGCCCGCTCTGGAGTACATTCATCCGGCTGGCGGCGGGTGTTTTCGTATTATTGATTTGGCTACTGCTGCGGCCACAGCCAGCCCAGTCCCTCCAAGCGTTGAAATCCCGTCAAATGCTCACAATCATTGCAGGTACGGCGTTTGCCAGCACCTATCTGGGGATCTGGTTACAACAGTTGTCGCTCAAATATGCTCCGGCTGGTGTAGCTCAAGCTCTAGGCGCAACCAGTCCCATTTTTGTGATTCCGATCGCGGCCATGGCTTTAAAGGAGAAGGTTGGCTTGCAGGCCATTCTGGGTGCGATCGTGGCTTTAATTGGAATTTGGTTATTGTTCGATCGATAAGTTCTAAATCCCATTCCAGTAAATCGTACAGGCCCAATCATGATGGGCTTGCCACCTGCCGCACTGGCCGTTGCAATTGCGCCGCCGCCATCCGTTTCGGTTGTACCACCATACTGGCAATGCCACCCGATGCCAACATGAAAATCGGATTTACCATCGCGTTCAAGACACAATCCAGCATGTAAAGAATGAGACAAATGACCAATGCCGCCGCAGGCGCAACGCTCGGATGCTTCCACAACTTTGCTGGGTAGCGAATCAAAAATACCACACTGGGTAATAGAATTGCCGCGGTCATGCTAATCAAGCCAAATGTACCGTACACGCCGAAGGCAATGATCCACAAACTGTCAGTCACTGTCGTATCTTCACCCATTTCGTTGAAGACTCGATTTCGGCCAAATCCACCCCAACCAAACAATGCCCGTTCACGCGCCCTTGCTCCCAAAATCTCCTCATTATCAAAGCGGAACTGAAGTGACTGCACGCGATCGGGGTTAAACATCTGAGACAGCGTTTGAATCACTGAATCTGCCGGGAACGTGCCGGATGCTGCCATGTAGAGGTAGATACAAATACCAGCGATCAGCAGCCAGGGAATAAAGTTATTGCGGAACCGCCACCCCATTAGTAAAGCGGCAACGCCAATCAGAAATAAGCCATAGGCTCCTGTCGAGCGAGCAATCACAAACGTAAACAACAGCACTGCCATCAGAATCCCGATCGGGACATTCCACAGCCGCTTAATGGTTCCTGTGCGCCACAAAGCAATCCCTACAATACAAGCAGCCATCAGCCAAATGCCCAACATCAAGCCGTGTTCCATGAACACTTGTGGGCGATAGCCGCCATACCGAATTGACTGAGCCGCCTCCCGCCCTGTATCAACCCCATACACCAGAACATGCAAACTTGAAAACGTGCGTGCCTCGTACCAGCAAAGCGGAACATAAATCAATGCCCAAGTAAAAATACCGATTGCTAATAACCTCAGTCCTTCCAGGTTTCCCAGATATAACCGTCCTAAAAAATAGGGTGCCCCCCAAATAACGGTTTGGTTGAGTGCATTTGAGAAGCCATCGTAGGCTCCCAGATCATTCGTCATCGACGACATGAAGGGCGCAACGGTACACCACAGAATCATTGGAATATCAATCCAGCTCAACCTGAATTGACTGAATCGCTTAGAGTCGTAGATAGCGGTCGCCAACAAAATTCCGTAGCTTGTCGCCGTCATTTTGGTGTAGTCAGGAATACCTGGAAGGACGATCCCGGCAACCGGCAAAAATAACGTTGCCACAATAAAGCAGATAATGACCGCTCGCTGCGCTGGATACCTCAAGTAGATATACAGAACGAACGGAATCCATGCATACAGCGCAATTAGAACGAGAGGATTTCCCGCAGGAATCATAGGTTTTCCTTTGTGTGCAACATTGATGACTGGCGAACGGTTGGAAGCTTCCTACCCATTATGAAAAGCGATCGGCCAATTTGGGAGCCTGATCAAAATCAATTCATCAAACCCTTGTCTTCTCAGACTCAACTGTTCTCATTTCAGCCCGTAACGATTACAGCATCCCTGACCTCATCAAATCTTTTCATCAAGCCATTTCGTCGTGGGAGATATAAAACTTGAGTAAAGCGATGAAGTTGAGCATCAGTGGAATCTACGGAAGCATTCATAATACCTAGTAGGTCAATCCAACTACAATTGCACAAGTCCTACAAATTCTCATTAACTCTTTGGAAAATTTGGCTAAACTGGTCGCAAGTTGTAAATGATGGGTGTTGCTACCAAAATGCATTATTCTTTTCGAGGCATCAACTTTTTCCAGGGCATCAGTTAAGGCATCTCCAGAGATTTTTGGGTCAAATTTAGCAGTAGGCTAGATTGTACGAGTTGTTGCTGTTCTACAGATTTTTGAATTTATCTACCCGTATTGAGTTTGAACGAGTCTCATGATCAGGAAAACCCCCCAGTCTGCTGCCGGAGTGGCACTCTCTGTTGTGATTGGAGCGAACTACTCCCTTCCTGTTTTTGCACAACAAGCGCCTCCGCCAACATCGACTCAAGCGCCAATTTTTCCAACTGCAATTCCGACAACTCCGACAGCGGTTCCGGTGCCTGAAAACATCCAACCTGGAACGATGACGGGCGAGGCTTACACCCTGGGAGCCGGGGACATCGTTCGCGTAGACATTTTTGACATCACTCCAGAATTAGCCTTGGAACAACGCTACACCATCCTGCCAGATGGAACACTTAATTTGCCCTGGGTTGGCAGTGTGCCTTTAGCTGGATTATCGCTGGGACAAGCTGCGAATGTTCTATCTCAACGATTTGGGCGCTTCATTCGTAACCCAGTTGTCACGGTAAGTTTGCTGGCTCCGCGCCCGCTGAAGGTTGGGGTGATCGGTGAAGTTAACCGCCCAGGTGCCTACATCATTAGCGTTATTAGCAATGAAGTAACCCAAACCAGTTTGAACCAGCGGACGGCCTCTGAAGGCGGCAACCAATGGCCACGAGTCAGTCAGGCGATTCAAACCGCTGGGGGGATTACTGGGCTTGCGAATCTGCGAGAAGTCCGCGTGCGCCGCCCCAAGGTGACTGGCGGGGAAGAGATTATTGCGATCGACCTGTGGCGGTTCTTAAGCCAGGGCGATCAAAATCAAGACATCCTCTTGCGAGATGGTGACACCATCGTCATTTCACGGGCAACAACCTTTGATTCGGAAGAAGCCACTCAAATCGCCACAAGTAATTTCTCACCTGAAACTATCAATGTCAGTGTTGTGGGTGAAGTTGGAACTCCAGGAGCACTTCGGGTCAGACCGAACACAACCCTTAACCAGGCTATTATGACAGCGGGTGGGTTTAGAGGAGGCAGAGCCAGCCGTAAAAATATTGATTTGATTCGGCTTAACCCCAATGGCACTGTTTCCCGACGCAGAATGTCAGTTGATTTAGATCAAAACATGAATGAAGAGCGAAATCCGCGCTTGTTTAATAACGATATTGTGGTCGTCAATCGCACGTTTATTGCCGGGGTGAACGACTTTTTGGTCAATGCGATCGGCGTACCGCTTACGATTTTCGGTGGGATTAGTGGCTTTAGAAATCTCATTAGACCCGATAGAAACGATTAATTAAACTTTCATTGCAGCATTGGTGCATCTAAGGCGAAATTAGATCAAAAGAGCAGATGAGGTAAGTATGCAAGCTGGACATGAGATTCAAAGTTTGCCCATGAATGGACAACGTCATTTAGATGATTCCTCCCTAGCAACCGCAGATTTTAGTGGGGAAGGGAGTGAAAAGCCGAAAGGTGGTCTAAAGATTCGTCCAATTCTGGCGATGGTCTGGCGCAACCTTCCCATCATCCTGGGGGTGACGGCTCTCACAGGGGCGATCGCCTACCTGGGTTATCGTAACACTCCTTTGATCTACGAGGGCGAATTCAGGATTTTGGTGGAACCCATCACCTCTCAGGGGCGCGCCACTGACCCAACTGCGATTTCACGTGCAATTCAAACCACGCAGGATGGTAGTTCGGTTGACTACCCAACCTTACTTCAAGTTCTGCAAAGTCCAGAGCTACTATCCAAAATTGCGGCTCAAATTCAAACTCGTTACCCCGAAGTGACGGCAAGTTCCTTAGCGAGAGATCTAAGGAATCAAGACTTCACAGTTGCTCGGATTGGCACCAACATGCTGGATAACACCCGTGCGCTCCAGGTCACCTACCGGGGCACCGATGCACAGGAGATTCAGTTTGTGCTTGAGAAACTGGCTGAGGGCTACTTGCGTTTTAGTCTTGAAGATCGGAAAACCCGCATCGGCGGCGGTGTGGAATTTATTGAGGATCAACTGCCTGGTCTGCAACAGCGTGTAACAAATCTGGAAGCTCAGATCCAGGCGATTCGGCAGCAATATCGATTTACTGACCCCACGATCGAAAACCAGCAAGTTGTTGAACAACTCAAGGAAGTGCAACAACGGAAATTAGAAGCTCAAACAGAATTTCAAGAGCAGGCGACGTTGTATGCCAATCTTCAGAATCAACTGCGATTAAGCCCCGAGCAAGGGTTGGCTGCTAGCGCTTTGAGCCAAAACCCGCGCTTTCAGGATTTGCTGACTCAACGGCAGCGAGTTCAAAGCCAAATCGCTGTGGGGTTAGCTCGATTCACGGAGGACAGCCCTACGATTCAACGCTTGCGGGAGCAAGAGCAAAACTTAAATCGTTTGATTGGGCGAGAAACTGGCTCAATTTTAGGTCAAAGCTCTCCTGGCATCCCTGGAACAACAGATGTAGTGGCCTTCCAAGATCCTCTGCGGGTTTCGTTGATCAGTCAGTTAGTGACATCGGGCAATCAGGCTAGGGCGCTACAGGCCAGAGCGGCAGAAATTACTCGCAGCGAAAATAATCTCAACCGCCGCCTGATTGAGTTGCCAGCGATCGTGCGGCAATATAATACTCTGCAACAACAGCTTGACATCGCCACCAAGACCTTGAACCAGTTCTTACTTCAACGGGAAACGTTGAGAGTGGAAGCGGCTCAGAAAGAAGTTCCTTGGGAAGTCATCGCCAAGCCTAAGTTAGTTAGCAGTCCAATCACTGGCAAACCAGTCGCCACGCGCGGCAAGAGAGCAACTCAAATGCTGCTTGTAGGAGTCGCGGGAGGTCTATTTTTAGGACTGCTAACTGCTCTGCTACGCGAAAAAATGCGTAATGTGTTTGTTACTGCTGAAGATTTACAAGATGCCGTGCAACAGCCCTTCCTTGCGTCTATTCCTTCTGCAGCGAAAGGGTTGAATCAGCTGCCACCAGGAAAGAGTGGAACACTCTCCAACCCATTTCTCCAAGCTTTCAGTTCCTTGTATACCAACCTGCGCTTCCTGAATACAACAGGTATCAATACAGTCGCGATCACTTCGGTTGAACCGGGGGACGGAAAAACGATCGTCGCGGTGAATTTGGCTCAAACTGCAGCTTCTATGGGTCAGCGGGTTCTACTGGTTGATGCCAACCTGCTTGCACCTCAGGTCCACAATCTTCTGGATGTTTCTAATCAACGTGGCCTAGTTGACGTGTTGCACCAGAAGCACAGCGTTGATGAGGTAGTTCAAAAATCTTCGCTGGATAATAATCTTTCCGTTTTACCAGCTGGGATTGCTCAAGTGGGTTCTACTAGGCTATTTGCCTCCAACGAGATGCAGCAGCTATTAACCCAACTTCAAACTAAGTTTGACCTAGTGATTTTTGACACCCCGGCCTTGGATGGTCTAACTGATCTTAATTTCTTGGGTGCCCAAGCTGATGGCTTCTTGATGGTGGTTGGTGTCAATAAGACAAAGCGATCGAAATTCAATAAAACCCTGGAAGGTTTGAAGAAGTATCGCATTCCCGTTATTGGAGTCATTGCCAATCATCCAAATCGTCAGTACACCTCTTACCCAGCCATGCAACAAAGCGGCAGCACTTCAACCGAAATGCCTTCTGCCTTCTTGGGCAACCTGAAGGGTTCCAGCGATGCCGTTCGGTAGGTCAAGGCTCTCAGCAATCTATCGCAATGCTGAGCATCTTGAAATGATTTGGGGATTACTATAAGTGCGCCCCTAAGAAAAGTGAATTAACAGGGGTTGAGCTATTTCTTCATGATTAGCTCAATTTTCGTACGATAAATCTTCAAATTATGAAGTCATTGAAACGAGTTCATAAGTTTTTTTCGAAAGGGCTACTATTTCAGTGAAGAGAGTTTATTCCCAGCCCCCAACTTACCTCATATTTACTAACTAGTATGATAAGGAAACAGCTTTGGTCCACGCGGAATCGTTACTGACAGTGCTTAACATATTTCTTGTCGCGATCGCGACTATCCTGCTCGTCCCAGGGTTAATTCTCTTTATCGAGTGCATTGCCGCTTTATTCCCAACTCGACCCCGATCCAGTTCCGCAAAATCTACGTCTCCCCGACTCAATGTTTTAATTCCAGCTCACAATGAAGAAGCAGGGATTGGGCTGACGATTAACGCTGTGTCGCCGCAACTGAAACCCGACGATCAAATCATTGTTGTTGCAGACAATTGCGAAGATGAAACTGCATCCATAGCTCGGCGGGCGGGCGCGGTAGTGGTTGAGCGGCACAACCTGAACCAACGGGGGAAAGGATTTGCTCTAGACTTTGGCATTCAGTTTATGCAGGATGAGCCACCCGATGTCGTCATCATTGTTGATGCCGATTGCCTCGTTGCACCTGGAAGCCTGAATCGGTTGGCGCAACTTGCATTTTCTCAACGTCGGCCAGTTCAGAGTGTTTATTTAATTGAGTCTCCGCCTAACCCGTCGCCCAAAGCGGCTATTTCAACATTGGCCATTATTGTTAAAAATTGGGTACGTCTGGTTGGTCTACACAACCTGGGGATGCCCTGTTTGCTAACGGGAACAGGAATGGCGATGCCCTGGCAAGTCATTCAACACGCTCCATTAGCGAGTGGCAACATCGTTGAGGATATGAATTTGGGGATGGATCTGGCGATCGCTGGATATAGCCCATTGTTTTGCCCAGATGCTTATGTCACCAGCATCCTGCCCCAGAAAGAACAAGCGGCCAAGCAACAGCGAACTCGCTGGGAACATGGTCACTTGCAAACGATCTTGACCCAGGTGCCTCAACTGTTGCGGGAAGCCATTCTCCAACGCCGCATAGATTTATTTGTTCTAGGCTTAGATTTACTGGTGCCACCTCTATCCTTGTTGGTCATGGTTTGGCTCTTAGGGATGATTTTAGCTGTGTCAAGTCTAGGGTTAGGGGCTGCGCCGGTTATACTGCTGGCTGTCACGGGTGGATTGATTACGATCGCCATTCTTTCTGCCTGGGCAAAGTATTGTCGCAAACAGCTTCCCATTCAAATGCTGCTCTCCATCCCACTGTATGTGCTGTGGAAGATTCCGCTTTATTTGGCATTCATCTTCAAGCGCCAAAAAGCTTGGGTGCGGACAGAACGCGATACCCCACTATCAAATCCCCAATACCGCGATTGAACAGCTTCAACCAATCCCGCGCTCTTTACGCTATTTCTCTGCTATGAAGATTGCTTACTTAGTTAACCAGTATCCCAAAACTAGCCATAGCTTCATTCGTCGAGAAATTTTGGCAATTGAGGCGGCAGGTGTTCCCGTTAGCCGCTATTCAATTCGATCGATTAGCGCGGAAGTCGTCGATGAGGCCGATCGACAGGAATCCAGGCAAACCCGCTACATTCTCGGCGCAGGCGTAGGCGGGTTACTAATAAACACCGTCAGAGCTGCTGTCACTCGTCCGGTTCAATTTCTGCGAGCGGTGCGTCTGACCTGGCAGATTGGGAGACGTTCCGATCGAGGGTTACTTTTAAACTTTGCCTACTTAGCAGAAGCATGTGTACTGCTGCGCTGGCTGGAAGACGCTCAAATCACCCATTTGCACACTCACTTCGGCACCAATTCAGCAACGGTTTCAATGCTGTGTCGAGTTTTGGGTGGCCCCCCCTATAGCATCACGGTGCATGGGCCAGAAGAATTTGATAAACCCGCGGCGATCACACTTACTGAAAAAATTAACCATGCTGCGTTTGTTGTCGCTGTGTGTTCCTTCGGCAAAAGTCAACTTTACCGCTGGTGCGACTATCTATACTGGTCAAAGATTCAGGTCATCCATTGCGGCGTAGATAAGATGTTTCTTGACCATGCGTATGTTCCCATTCCCACCAAACCACGATTTGTGTGTGTTGGGCGTTTGAGCGAACAGAAAGGTCATCTAATGTTGATTGAAGCCGCAGGACAGTTAGCCGCAGAAGGGCGATCGTTCAAGCTGGTGCTGGTGGGAGATGGGCCTCTACGTGGGCAAATCGAAACATTGATTCAGCAGGCCAACCTGGAAAAGCATGTGGAAATTACTGGCTGGGCAACCAACGCTCAGGTGCGACAACACATCCTGGATGCTCAAGTGATGGTTGCGCCCAGTTTTGCTGAAGGATTACCCGTTGTGATTATGGAAGCCTTAGCCCTCTGTCGCCCGGTGATCAGTACTTACATTGCAGGGATTCCGGAGTTGGTACAACCAGGGAAGAGCGGCTGGCTAGTGCCTGCGGGATCAGTGGAGGAGTTGGCCGATGCAATGCGGATAGCTTTACAAACTCCCCTCGACCAATTGGAACGAATGGGCAAAACCGGGGCAGCTTTAGTGGCCCAAAATCACAACGCGGCCACTGAAGCAACAAAACTGATTCAGTTATTTCAACTTCATACGCTCTAAAAGACAGAGGGCAGAAGGCGGAAGGCGGAAGGCAACAATTATGGTTAGCATTGGGAATGAATCCAGTTCATGCTGGAATGGCTACGCCTACCTTGAGACAATGTGGGCAATCACTTGCACCTTTCCCAACCGCCGAATAAGTCGTTGAGCTTGATGCCTGTAGAGAGGCGTTGGCAACTCCGCTGGGAGGCTGGCCATTAAATGACGAGAAGCACTGATGCTACATCCAGAGATGCGACTGATTTCGTTTGCGCCTTCAAACATAGCATCGGATGTTAGTGCTTTTTCAACCTGGACTTGCCAAAGTTTGGGAGCTAATTCTCGGCGCTCAATTCGTTGCAAACTCTCACTGGTGGCTAAAACTACTAGTCGATCGCCCACATCAAGCCGGATATCTTCAGACGGTAACAAACTGGGAGTGTGATGCGCCCCCCCTTGATGCAGGACTGGTGCAACACCATATCCATAAGCAATCTCAGACAACAGAAATCCATGTAAGGTATCGTCTTTAGATACCTGATATTCAGTTACCAAAATCGTTTGGTTTCCCAAGTGAAAAAGACTTAAAACGTTCTCACCAAAGGCAGCAGCAGCAAACACTTCTGCGGCAACCGCAGGCGCACATAAAACCTGAGCATACGGAAATAGCCGCGAAACATTGTTACTAAAGAGTTGATCTTGAGTTCGCAGTACCAGCCCCAGAGCGGGATTGGCAGCGTGAATCATCAACCCGATCTCCAAATTTTCCAGGTCATCCTCTAGAACAATAATCGCCGTTTTAGCTTGGGCTAGGTGAGCCTGTGGCAGTGAATCATGGATTGTGCCTGTGATTAACGGTAAGCGCGGCAGGATACTGGGGTCGATCGCCGTGGGGCTGAGGCCAACAACAGGCTGCTTCAATTCTTGCAATAGTCCGGCAATCCGTTGCCCCAGCTTGTTCAAACCGATCAACAAAATATGGTGCTGGGTAGGCAGCGGCGGGCGATTTTTGAAGAACTGAAACTTGGAAGTTAGGAGGGCTTCCGTCAAAAGTGCGTAGAGGACACCCACAAAGGCTGTACCGGCCAGCGTCAGTACAACACCTAGAAGTTGAGATGTCCAGGTGTTTTCGGAACCAGCCGGATTGAGACCACCAAAAATATCAGAGTACCCACCCAATAACAGCGAAAACACTGCGGAAAGAGTCTCGCGAAAACTGATCGTGGGATATTCCAACTGTAATAAAACTGTGCCGATCGCCAACAACAACAAGGTCAAGGTGCCACAGATAAGGGCAACTCGCCGTGCCCGGTATTGCTCTGTTGATTGCCATAAGCGAATAAGTTGCTGCTTCCAATTTGAGGGGTTGAGCCAGAATGTCAACCGCTGCCAGAGGCGAGATTGCTTCACTTTAGACCGTTCGGCGAGTTTTGTTTTGCGATCTGACCAATCAACAGGCATATGAGGACTGGTGACATTGCGATCGGTAAGTTCAACATACACGAGCGTGTCATCTGCACTGAGCATGGATTCCCCTTCCCAGTCATAGAAGTGTTCCATTTCTAATTCGCGGGTTGTATGGCACAACACTCGTCGAGACGACGTATTAACATTGCGCACTTCAACTCGGTCGCACCAACGATCGCCGCGTTTAATCTGATATTTAACTACCCGCAGCCACTGATCTTCTAGCTTGAAAAAGCCCGGAATCTCGGTTCCCAACGCCGCAAACGCAAAGGCTGAAGCCGATAAGTCGGTCGGTTCGAAGGCAATAAAATTCCCCAAACTCCGTTCTAAAAAGTGATTTAGGTTATGTTTGGACGATCGCACGATCAATCGCACCGTGGGATTCAATAATCGGGCTGCAAATGCGGCCTCTGTATTGACACGCTCATCACTGGTCAACAGCAAAACCGCCCGACACTGCCGAACTCCCAGTTGCTCCAACATTTCAGGCTTACGGCAATCTCCGACTAGCAAAGAACCGATCGCCGCTGGCAAGTCGGGCACTTCCCAATCGGTTGGATGAGTGGCATCGATCGCATTCACCTGAGCGCCATAGCCTCTTAACACGGCTACGCAGTTTTGCCCCACACTGCCCAAACCACAAACCACAAACCGTGACAAAGACGATTTAGGTGCGGAATTTGACGGAGTGACTGGTTCTTGATCGAGATCAACACGTTTTTGTTGATCCGCTTCACGTTGCTCAAATAATGACAGCATGAGAGATTTTGCCATTGCGAAAGCGATTCAGCCTTACACCGATGAGTCTATCAAGTTCAGCTCATTGAGACACCATCTCACCCTGACTTTTAGGGGAGAGCCTTCAAAAGAGTTGCTTCGTCTGGGATGCCGCTGGTCTGGCTGCGTACAGGTTGAGTTGATAGGGGGACAACTTGAACAGCACACGCTTTTAGCTCTGGTTGTTTGGAATCGGGACAGGCCACAGGATGAGTCACCGCGTTCGCTTCGGCCTGCTCAGCCCATAAAGCACCCCAATGAATCGGGACAAACACCGTGCCTTTCGCGATCATCCGAGTCAGCGTTACAGGCAACCGAGCCAAGCCGCGGCGCGATCGCACCTCCACCCAATCTCCTGCTTGCACGCCCAGTTTTTCAGCGTCCTGGGGATGCATCTCCAGGAAAGGAGTGGGATACATCTGACGAATTTTGTCGATCCGACCTGTGCGAGTTTGGGTATGCCAATGACCGTAGAGTCGGCCTGTAGTTAAGACAAAGGGGTAGCGAGAATCAGCAGGTTCGGCCAAACCACGGGAATGATAAGCGCCAAAGCGGGCCCGTCCGTCGGCAGTGGGGAAGTGATGATCAGTATAGAGGCGCAGCGAGGGGG
>Ga0224722_1000422_pt1 | contig 24605 bp, 28 predicted proteins | sample Balambano_FR1_Me_FD_161646 | JGI IMG/M metagenome (GOLD analysis project Ga0224722, IMG submission 161646) | Freshwater sediment microbial communities from Lake Towuti, South Sulawesi, Indonesia - Balambano_FR1_MetaG | ecosystem: Environmental > Aquatic > Freshwater > Lake > Sediment | place... | reverse complement strand
ATATATGGGAGGGAAGGATGTAATTAAGGAGGGGAAAAATGGCAAATCCAATTGTTACGAGATCCTTTGATGAAATTCAGTTTTGGTCGAGAATTATGAAGGAGCATGCTTTATTTCTTAGCTTGGGTTATACCCATGAACAGCAACAGTTGGTTACAGAAGCCCAACAGTTCATCACTCTTTTCGAACGAATTGAGGAAAAGTTGGCAAGGTTCACTGTAAATACGGATATACGTCAAATTCAAGCTTTTAACAATGAGGTTTATCAAGCAGCTGTTGCGATTTGGAGTTACAAAAGAAAGGTATTAGGATTAACTTTGCGATGTGAAATTCGAACAAATAACTTTCCCTTGTTAGTAGACCATGTTAGCCGTGAAGCTGCTTATTTTGCTAATCGATTAAAAGAACTGAATGAAGGGAAACTTGCCCCCCAACCGGATTCCATTATCCAAGAAAACTTGTTCTTTTTAAAAATAATGGCTGACCATGCGAAATTTATCGGTCATCTATTAGATCCCTCTGAAAGAAAGTTAGTGGAACAAGCAAGAGAATTTAGCCATGATTTTGATCAACTGGTTTTTCAGGCAGTTGATTTGGACTCTATGCGTCCTCAATCTGAAACAGTTCCCATTTTGGACCAATTCCTAGATCAAAATAAAGTTTCCGTAACCTCATTAAGAGATTTTAAGAAAACAGCAAGAGATTTAATTGAGGCGTGCCGTATAAAGAGTAATATCCATCCTCTTCTGGCTGACCATACATTTAGAGAAGCAGAAAGATTTTTAGAAATTATTGATTTATTTGAGGCTCATCTTATAGGACACAAGTAATTAAATCTACAGAAGTAGTACTGAAATTATTAAGAATAAAACCAAATGATGAACCTGAAGTAACGGAAGAAGAAATTACCCAATTAATTGAACAAGGTGTCTATAGTGGAGTTTTAGACGAAATTGAGCAGGATTATGTTGAGCAAATTTTTCATTTGGGAGACAAACATCTAGGAAACATCCTAACTCCACGAACAAAACTTGTTTGGATTGATATAGAAGACTCATTTGAAGAAAATATAAAAATAATGACAGAAAGTTCATATTCAAAGTTTCCTGTTGGGCAAGGAAGTTTAGATAATTTTCGGGGAATCATTCATACAAAAGATGTTTTCTCTAAAGTCATGCAGAAGAAAGAATTTAAATTAGCAGATTGTATTGAAAAAACCCTTGTTCTGCCAGAATCGATGAAAGTATTCCAAGCACTAGAAAGTTTAAAAAAGGCTGGTCAACATCAAGCAATGGTCATTGATGAATATGGTGGAATTGAAGGGATGGTCACCCTTCATGACATTTTAGAAAATATAGTCGGTGACATGCCTGAAGAAGATGAAACAGAACCTCAAATCATTGAAAGAAATGAAACTTCATGGCTAGCAGATGGACTTGTTTCATTTGATGTGTTTATAAGATATTTTGATTTAGAAGACATACCAATCCAGTCGGGGAATAAAATCTTTCACACGTTAGGAGGTTTTATTACGAATCAAATTGGAGATATACCTTCTGTAAAAGATATTGTACAAGTCAAGGATTTGCAGTTAGAAGTAGTAGACATGGATCAGTATAGAGTAGATAAAGTAATGATTTCAAAGGTGGAAGTTAAAGAGACAGTACAATAATTTTCATATAAACATAGTTAGAAATTATCCCCTCTATTGTTAGACAGAAAAGGTAAAGCTTGCCTGTCTAGAATAGAGGGTTTCTTTTGTGTAATGGAAAAAATCCATTCAAAGGCTTTGGACAATACAGCCAAGGTGATTTTTGTTGATCATATGGGAACGTGTCTCGTTGATGCTGTTCATCATGGGAATGAACAGGAAGTAATTCAAGAGTTGAAAAAAGCTTAGATATATGGATCAACGGCTTTTTTTTGTTGTTGAAATCTAAAATATTATGTACTAAAAATTAGTTCGCAATGCAATTTTTAAATTGCTGTTCTAATTCCTCTTTATTTAAGTCCTTCCCAATAAAAACTAATTCACTTAATTTTGTTTCGTTTTCTTTCCATTTGCGATCGGGATTTCCAGAGAATAACATATGAAGGCCCTGGAAAACTACTCGGTGTTCCATCCCTTTAATATGAAGAATCCCTTTATAACGCAATAAATCTTCTCCTTTTTCCCGAACAAGATAACCCATCCACTGATCTACTTTTTCTAAATCAAGTGGTTTGTCTTCCCTAAAAGCGATAGAAGACACTTTATCATCATGATGATGATGGTGATGCTCTTCTAGGAAATGAGGATCAATTTCAATCTTACGATTCAAATCAAATGTATGAATCCCAAGAATATCTCTTAAATTGATATTGCAATTTTGAGCATGAATTCTCTTAGCTGCTGGATTCATGGCTGTAATTCTTCGCTCTAATGTATTTAAGTCTTCATTAGATACTAAATCTGTTTTGTTTAGAATAATTACATCAGCGAAAGCGATTTGTTCTTGTGCTTCATCATGACCATCTAGATGGTTAGTAACATGTTTACTGTCTACTACTGTGATAATACTGTCTACTTCAAATTTGTCAGAAAGCATTTCATCCATAAAAAAGGTCTGGGCAACAGGTGCTGGATCAGCTAAACCTGTTGTCTCGATTAACACTCGATTAAATGTTGTTTTTCCTTGCTCCATTGAATATACAAGTGTTCTGAGAATGCGAATTAAGTCCCCGCGGACTGTACAACAGATGCAACCATTGTTCATTTCCAAGATTTCCTCATCGGCATCAACGACAAGTTGATTGTCGATTCCTACTTCACCGTATTCATTGACAATAACGGCAATTTTTTGCTGATGTTTTTCTGTTAGTATCCGGTTTAAAAGAGTGGTTTTTCCGGCTCCTAAATATCCAGTTAGAATGGTGACAGGAATTTTGTTTCGATTAATGAAAGTCATCTTTTTAACTCCTTTTAAAGTGTTTTTGATACTTTACTAACTTTTTCTTTATCTTTAGATACACCAGTCATAACTCCAGAAGAACGCTGGAAACCGTGGCTGTTAAAGGAATGACTGACTTTTTCTGAAAAATCTTCATATCCAAGAAGTGAATCAACAAAGAGGGGGGCATCCTCAGGTTTTAAATCCTTATACCAGGTTCCTTTCGGATAATGGATGACGACACACTTATCATGGCATCTCCCGTTGCACCTGGTTCGAGTTGTATGGACGATATCGTCTAACTCCTTGTCTGAAATTTCTCTTCGAATGGCTTGTGTAAGTACTTCAGCTCCGACCTCATTACAACTACTGCCGTTACAGATGAGGATATGATGTTTTGTATTGCTTAAATCCCAAGTCGCCATATATTTCTTACCTCCAAATTAAAAACGTTATCATTACGATTTACGTTGTATTTTATCTCTTTTTAAAATGAAAAGCAAATAAATATAGTTAAAATTTGCTAATGGACAGGTGTAATGCTTTTTTTCTCTATATTACAAAGTGTTTTTCGTAGTTTGTTATGGTCTAAATTATCACCGATAAAAACGAGTGTATTCTTCAGCTGTAAGCCTGAAGGGGTATGAAGTGGCATCCCATAAGCATATTGAAATAAAAGTGTGGTGTCTGGATTATCTGTAAAACGGATGTATCCTTTGATCCGGTAGATATTTTCGGGCATTGTCCTTAAGAAGTTATCAAATAGCTTTTCATTAATAGGGTGTAAGAAGGTATGAACATATGTTTTTATATGAAGATGCTGGATAGCGTGCACTTTCTCGTGTTCGACTCTTTCTGATTTTTCCGATCCTGTAATTGTAAGGATATCGATATTCGCAAATTCTGTTGGAATGATACGTCCTGTTTTATTGATACAGCGCAACTCCTCTTTAATACTTTTTTGATTTTCCTCTGATATACAATCCACCTTATTCAATACGATAATATCAGCGTGTTTTATTTGTTCAGTAATTAGTTTTTGGAGAGGGATCTTAAGTTTTTTACGATTCATCCAGGAGAAAGCATCTAAAACAGTAATGATGGAGTGAATCCTCACCTTGTCAGCTAAAAGGGGAGACAAACAAGCGTTCAATACTTCAACCGGATGGGCAACCCCTGTCGTTTCAATATAGATTACATCTAATTCATGCTGATTTAAAAGCTCGAAAATCTGCACTTCGAGTTTATCAGATAGAGTACAGCATACACATCCGTTAAGTAGTTCCTTTAAAGTAGTATCTTCAGGAACGCAATAGGAATCGATAGAGACTTGACCCATCTCATTCATGACAACAGCTATTTTTTTTGCCTCTTTTTGTTCTTTTTCTAGAATTTTTTGCAGAAGAGTGGTTTTTCCTGAACCTAGGAAACCTGATAAGATATTTATTTCTACGTTTGCCACAATGAACATCCTTTCAGAGAATTGAATGATAAATTTGCTATTTTAAATTAAACAGTAATCATTACGATTTAAAGATTATATACTGAATATAAGTATTATACAAGTAAATAGGAACGCAAAAAGGAGAAATGTTATTGTCACAATATTCACTTGTTCTTTTTTAAAAAGAGTGGTAAGGTATCAATGTTAAGTCAAATCGTAATCATTACGATTTTAGAGTTATAGGAGGTACCTAATGATTCTAACTAGCAAAACAATCCTAAAGAAAATAGAAGGGGATGAACTTATGATTCTACCATTCACTTCATCTCAAGTTCAACCAGCATTTATTAACTTACGGTTAGGAAGCCATTTCATAATCATGGATGAGTATTCTACTTCTTTTATTTCACTAGAAAAACCACCAAGTTACAAGGAGGTTTGCCAAGAAACCATCATGATTCCCCCACAAGGATTAGTAATAGGAACAACAGTCGAATATATTAATCTGCCTCCTAATTTAATAGGCTTTGTTCAAAGAAGAAATTCGATTGGAGGAATAGGTTTGTGCATTCAAAATACTGGATGGATTGAGCCAGGATTTGAGGGTCATATCGCTTTAGAAATTTACAATGCAAACCTCGTACCGATCGAGCTAAAAGCAGGGAGTTGTATTTGCCAATTGGTAATAGCTCAATTAGATCAAAAATGTACAGCGTATATGGGAAGATATAATGATTCGAAAAGAACTACCGAGTCTCAAATTTTTCTTAAAGATTGTAAAAATTCAGATTCGATGAGGGAGAAATTTAAGGAGTTTGATTAATTTCTCCTTATTGGACTATGAGTTTTAAGCAATATCTGCTAATACATATGAAAAGAGGGGAAAAATTGAGTGTTAATCAACATAAGAAAGAAGCGCCTAAAAAGGTGAATTGTAAAGTCATTACAGTCAGCGATACACGCTCAATAGATACAGATAAAAGCGGGAACTTGATAATCACTATGTTGGAACATGCCTCTCATAATGTACAAAACTATCAAATCGTTAATGATGAATATGATCAAATCTATAAGGCGATCCATGCTGGCTGTCTTGACAAGGAAATTGATGTCATACTGTTAAATGGAGGAACTGGTATAGCAAAACGTGATGTTACCATCGAGGTGGTAAGAAGTTTAATAAAAAAAGAATTAACGGGCTTTGGTGAAATATTCCGTATGTTAAGCTATTTAGAAGATATTGGGTCCGCAGCGATTTTAAGCAGAGCAATTGCGGGTGTTTCCAATGATACCGCTATTTTTTCTATGCCCGGATCCAGTGGAGCTGTAAAGTTAGCTATGGAAAAGATTATAATTCCTGAAGTATCCCATGTGGTTAGGGAAATACGGAAAGATTTAAGATAAAAAACAACATTATGTAATTTTTAGTTAGAAGTGTAGCCTGCAAATTAATTGCAGGCTTTTATTTTTATTTAAGTGAAATGATTTCAACTGAACCATGGTCATCACAATGGCCATTATGTACATGATGGAGTCTTCCGTTAACTAGATAATCCATATGATCTCCATGGGGAACCAATTCATGCCCGCAATCGCTTTCATGGTTACATCCACAACTAACAGGTTTACATTGATCAGGGTTCGTTTCACTTATGGGAATTTTACATTCATCCAAATGACCATCATGCTCATGGTGCAAATGACCATCATGAACATAGTCTATATGATCATCGTGTCGAATTTTAGTGTGCCCACAAGCAATGCTGTGTCGGTGTTTATGTTCTGTATGTGTAGTGTGCTCCATTTTAATTACCCCTTTTTAATTTAATGTTTATTTACAGTATTCCCTTAATAATAGAAAATATTATGATATTTAGGGTGTGCTGAATAAAGGAAGAGTAAGGGGAAAGTCTAGTGACGGAAAGAAACAAGCTGATTCAGTAGTAGAATCAGCTTGTTTTCACTTATTTGGTATAGGTAATTGAAGCGATGGCATCGTGTAAATGAATGGACTCCTCATTCCTGCATTCCACTGAAAACGATGTTATCCATTCAACCTCATATAGGTCTGCGGCCACTAGGCGTACCATATCTTCTACAAATCGTGGGTTTTCGTATGCCTCTTCCGTAACTGCCTTTTCATCCGTTCTTTTTAATACTGGATGAATACGGGAGCTTGCGTTTGATTCAGATGCCTCCAACAAAGTTTTCTTCCAATCATACTTTTCATCATAGTCACTTGAAAGTTGGGCTTTGGTTGTAATATATCCTCGTTGGTTATGAGCGCTATACTCACTAATTTCTTTTGAACATGGACATAACGTTGTTACCACACATTCTAAGGTTACTTCATTTGAATAACCGGTTTCCTCATTGTATAAAATTTCTATCTTGGCTTTTGCATGATTTAATCCAGCTAAACCGGATGAAGGTCCTTTTCGCTCATAAAACCAAGGAAACTCTACCTCAAGTTTAACATCTGTTTGTAATAGTCTTTCCGATAGCTCCTTTACAAAGTCACGTAGTAAATGTAAGTTTAGTGTTAATCCTTGTTGACGGTACTTTTCCAGCTGTTCTACAAAACGACTCATATTGGTTCCCTTCTGATTATAGGGAAGACTAGATGTCAAAGAGAAAGAAGCAACAGTAGTTTGCGAAAGTGGCTGCAAGTCGCTATGAACAAGAACCGGTATTTTTACATTGCTAATTCCCACATTATTAATAGGAAATAGAAAATTATTTTTACTATTTTGCAAATCATGCATTTCGTGTTTTTTTGTAGGTTTGGTTTTCTGTCCTGGTGCCACTGACCCGAAAAGAGAATGTCTATCAACTTTAGTTGGTAAATGAATTTTCATAATTTCACCCTATGTTTAGTTTAGTTAAAAATATATTATCGTAACCATTACGGTTTGTAAAATATAATGATTACGATTTAAAAGATGTGAACGAGGGAAAGAAGCCATATTAAGGTAATAAAACAATATTGTTTTAGTGATATGTATTCAAGGGATGCAGAAGAAACTTATGGTGAAGTAAAATTTTTGTTCGGGTTTCAATACCAATTGACCTATATATACGAGCAATATACTTGTTATATAAATTAAAAAAATGAAAAAGTAAGAAGAGACGAAGACCTTGATGGATCAACGACTCTTTTCTGATGTTTATCGTGAAAATAAAAAATGTAACCGGTGTTACAAATTCCTCTTCAAATTTTAAATGGTTTCGCATATAATAGGTTCATAATATGTAACCAGTATTACTAATAAGAGGAGATCACAAATGAACACGTCATTGAAAAAAGAGTCTACTCTTCAACCTCCAATCGCAATGTACTCACTTTGGCAAATGGTTTTATATTTTTTAAAGTTAGGTACGGTTGGTTTTGGTGGACCAGTAGCATTAACAGGGTATATGTATACGGACTTAGTAGAGAAAAGAAAGTGGATTTCGGAAGAAGATTATAAAGATGGGCTTGCCTTGTCACAACTAACTCCTGGTCCTTTAGCTGCACAACTAGCTATTTATCTTGGTTATGTCCATTATCGTTTTATTGGAGCTACTCTAGTTGCTATTGCTTTTGTTTTACCATCCTTTATTATGGTGGTATCTTTAGGGTGGGCATATGTTAGGTTTGGAGGCTTAACCTGGATGCAAGCTGTTTTCTATGCGGTAGGAGCAAGTGTAATTGGAATTATTGCCTTCAGCGCTTATAAACTAACAACAAAAACTATCGGAAAGGATTGGCTTCTATGGACTATATTTTCGATTGCAGGTGCAGTAACGGTTATTACTGAAACAGAAAATGTCCTTTTATTTCTCGGGGCTGGTGTCGTATATTGGTTAGTAAAATCACCACCAAAAGGGATAGGGAAAATGCTAAAAATAAAAAGTATTGAACCTTTTTCAACTTCTTTACTACTTGGAGTAGCTGTCTCCCAAAATTCAGGTAGCTTATGGAACATTTTCACATTCTTTGCAAAGGCAGGGGCATTTGTGTTTGGAAGTGGTCTTGCCATTGTTCCTTTTCTTTACGGTGGTACCGTTAAAGAGTATGAATGGTTAGATCCTCAACAATTTCTAGATGCAGTTGCTGTTGCGATGATAACACCTGGTCCTGTTGTTATTACTACAGGGTTTATTGGTTACTTAGTTGAAGGATTTTCAGGGGCAACTGTAGCAGCACTAGCTACTTTTCTGCCGTGCTACTTGTTAACCGTTCTGCCTGCACCTTTGTTTAAAAAATACGGAAGACTTCCTGGGATAAATGCCTTCGTCAATGGAGTAACGGCTGCTGCCACAGGAGCCATTAGTGGTGCGGTTATTGTACTGGGAAAACGGTCAATTATAGATGTTCCTACAGCCTTATTTGCGCTGATAACGTTACTTTTATTATGGAAAACTAAAAAGATTGCAGAGCCTATTATCATTCTCATATCAGCCATTATTGGATTAATTGTTTACCCAATTATGCAGTAAAAAATTAGGAGTTGGATATATGCAAGTATGGCTGCATTTAGTGTATAGGATTCCACGTAACCCTAGTAAAGTGAGGGTAAATGTGTGGAGAAAATTAAAGCGACTAGGAGCCGTTCTTCTTCACGATTCGGTTTGGTGTCTACCTTCTAACCCTAAGACAAAGGAACAATTTCAATGGTTGACTGTAGAGATTCAAGAATTAGGTGGAGAGGCTTCTCTCTGGGAGTCTCAACTGATTTTAGGAATGAAAGATGAAGATCTTATGATTCAGTTTTTGGACCTGGTTGATCAGGAATACACCGAAATACTAGTTGAGTTAGAGAAAGAACAGTTCGACCTTCTTTCTCTCTCAAAGAAATATCAGCAGATTAAAATAAAGGATTATTTTGAATCTAAACTTGGAAAACGTGTTTTGGAAGACTTGCAACAAGCTAGAGGAGGGTTAGACAAATGAAATGGGTTACGTGGGAAAATGTTGGTGTCGATCGAATGGCTTGTGCGTGGTTAATAAAAAAGTGGATTGATTCAGAGGCAGAATTTTCATTTATTCCTATAGGTCAGAAACCATTACCTGAGGGATTCGAACCTTTTGATATTCCTAGTGTTCGTCTTTCCCATCGAAGGGGGCATTGTAGCTTTCACACGATGTTGCGGGAATATAAAATAAAGGATCCTGTGTTAGAACAAATTGCTAAAATTGTAGATGAAGCAGATACTGTACAAGAACTCTTCCTTGAACCAGTTGCGCCTGGACTTGATTTTATATGTGATGGAATTCGATTAACAAGTTCTGATGACATAACTGCATTAGAAAAAGGGAGTATCATATTTGATGCTTTGTATGCTCAAATATCAAAAAAACGATAATAGAACGATTCCTTATGATGAAGCTCCTTTATAGTATTTCTAATGTTACAAATTAAATCCCCTTGCTACTAAGGAGCAGGGGGACTCATGTAATTAATTGAGAGCTTGCTTTAAAGCTTCAATATTTTTTTTCATTATAGCGATGTAATCTTCCGAATTCTTAAGGTTTTCATCTGTAATGGACTCAAGGTTATGCAGTGTGAGAGCTTCAGTACTTGTTTCGTTTTTTACGATTTCAGCCACATTGTTCTCCAAATTCTGTTCGAAAAAGATATACTTTAGATTGTTTTCTTTTACAAGGTCAATAATATTGGATAATTGTTTTTGTGAAGGTTCGTCAGTTGGAGACAGACCACTAATCCCAATTTGCTTTAATCCATAAGCATCTTCCCAATATCCATAAGCAGAGTGGGAAACAATAAAAGTTTTGGTTTTGGAACTTTCTACCATATTATTAAATTCTGTATCCAAGTCTTCTAGTTCGGTTTTAAAAGTAGAGAAATTATCCTCAAACTCCTGTTTTCGTGCAGGTTTTAATTCCACTAGAGCATTTTTAATGTTTTCTGCCATAACAATAGCTCGTTCGGGATCTAACCATACATGAGGGTCCTTGTCAGAAGTATGTTCTTCATGTTCTTCTGCGGTTTCTTCACTATGATTTTCCTCATCGTGTTCTTCATGTGTTGATTCTTCGGCTTCTTCGTTATGTTCTTCCGTTTCTACAGCACCTATAAATGAAACGTTCTCAGAGGCGTTGACAATGATTACATCTTCCTTCTCGAGTGAATCAATGACGGCATCTGCAAATCCTTCTACACCAGTTCCTGTATATATAAGGGCATCGCTTTCTGCAACATCTACCATTGTTTTTGTCGTAACTTCGACACTATGGGCATCTGCACCTGGAGGTACTAGATTTTCTGTTATCACATATTCTCCACCGATTCTCTCGGTAAAATATTGCATCGGATAAATAGTTGTATAGATTTTGAGTTTGTCACTCGTGTTCTCGCCATCACTTTCTGTTTGAGTGGCACTGTTACAAGCTGCCAATGCGAATACAATCATTAGAACAGCTATAAGTGAAAATGTTTTTTTCTTCAAGTTTATTCTCTCCCTTTTAAAATAATGATCTCTCTAACGTAATAGGAATAATTTCGATTTACGTCGATTATAATAGTAATTATTACGATTTGCAATGTAAATATTTTTAGCAAAAGAGCTCATAAAATATAGCTCGGGCAAATATATCAAAGGACTAGATACATTTTCTAGATAAAAAAGAGACTTGTATTAATTTATTATTTTGTTTAGAATGTAAATCGTAATTATTACGATTAAAATAGGAGGTACATAAATGTTTGATTGGTTAGTTATCGGAGGAGGGATTCATGGCTGTACGATCTCAACCTATCTAATTAAAAATAGGAAAGTACAAAGTGAGAAACTATGTATAGTTGATCCGCATTCCGAGCCGATGGCCAGATGGAAACGAAATACGGCAAGAATATCCATGCAATATCTCCGTTCTCCGTTCGTTCATCACATTGATGTCCATCCTTTTAGTTTGCAGCAGTTTGGCAAAATAGCCGAAGATCATAACCAATTTTATGGCATGTATAAACGCCCGTCGCTCCAATTATTTAATGAACATAGTGAAACAGTAATATTAGAAACAAACTTAAAGAATAGTTGGCATAGAGGTTTTGTTACAAATGTACAAAAGGTAACGGACTTTTGGGAAGTGACTACCGAAGAAGGAGAAATAATCAGGTCGAAAAATGTAATCATTGCTATTAGTGTGAATGAGCAACTATTGATACCTGATTGGGCAGAAGAACTAGCTGTCGAGTCTCCAAATCGAGTACACCATATATTTAATGATAATCTGGGTGATATAACGGAGATAAAACCACCAATTGCTATTATTGGTGGAGGGATTACAGCAGCACATCTTTCCATTAAAATGGCAAAAAAATACCCAGGGGAAGTGACCCTGATAAAACGTCATCCATTTCGGGTACATGACTTTGATAGTGATCCTGGGTGGTTAGGATTAAAACGACAGGGACCCTATCGCAAGGTGAAAGATTATACAATTCGTCGAGAACAAATTAAAGAAGCTAGATTAAAAGGTTCCGTTCCTAGGGATGTACTACAAAAACTAAAGAGATTAGAGATGGAGCAGAAGCTACGTGTTGTTGACGGTGAGGTAAACGCTTATATTACCGAACAGGAGTATATTAGGCTTCACGTAAACTCTCTTTCATTTAAAGTTCGAAATGTATTACTAGCAACAGGTTTTTTACCAACAAGACCTGGTAAATGGGTAGAAAAACTGATTGAAGCAGAAAATTTAAGTTGTGCGAATTGTGGGTACCCAATCGTAAGTAAAGATCTTGAGTGGTGTCCTCATTTGTACGTCATGGGGCCGTTAGCAGAGTTGGAGATAGGACCAATCGCAAGAAATATTTCCGGTGCCAGGCAGGCAGCCGAGAGAATTGTAAGTAGCTTATAAAGTTGAAATCGCAATGATTTTGCTTATCATATAGGAGGGATTATTTATGGCAAAGAAATCCAAAGTGGCAAAAGAACTTAAGAGACAAAAGCTAGTTGAACAATATTCAGAAATTAGAAGAGAACTAAAAGAAAAAGGGGATTATGTTGCGTTAAGTAAACTTCCACGCGATTCAGCTCCAGCCCGTCTGCACAATCGATGTTTAGTGACCGGTAGACCGCGAGGATATTTACGAAAATTTAAAATGTCACGTATTGCCTTCCGTGAACTTGCCCATAAGGGACAGATCCCCGGTGTAAAAAAATCCAGCTGGTAAGAGAAAGAAGGGGATGGGTCATGAATGAAAAAATGATGGAGGTTTTTGTAAGAAATATTGTCGCTTCCTTGCCAAGGAATAGGAGAAAGCTTTATCAATTTATTGAAGGAATTGAAGATTCTCTTGCACAGCAATCTGATACAAGGGAACAATTTCTAGCACTTCTTAGGGAACATTCACCCCATCATCAAGCTGCTAGACGATTCAATATGTCAGTAGAGGAAACGGTAAGGTTTATGCATGACATTGAAGATGAAATTAGTGAAAAGCTTGAAAATAAACTTAAGAATTATACTTGGATTGATTTTACTGAACAATTACATGGTAACCAAGTTGAAAAGAATCAAAATGTTCAGTATTTCTTTGTTAGCTCTTAGTTAATAGGCTGATTTCAAAGGGAAATCAGCCTATTACTAATTAATTAGCAATGAACTAAAGGGAATATATTAATAAATTCCTAGATTCTCATTGTCAAATCGTAATCATTTCGATATAATGCAAATCATAATGATTACGATTATTAAATATATATTACGGAGAAGGAGATTAAAATGATTACGAATTCCCATAAATACATAGGAGTTAGCTTCCCAAAATGGGCTTTCTTTTTGGTATTTGTCATCTTGTTAAGTGCCTGTACAAAATCTTCAGATAGTAATGGAACAGAAAACTCAAATGACAAGCACATAAGTTTTCTATATAATTTCTCGACTAACTCTTTAGATCCTCATGTTGATTCAAGCTACGTTCCATTAAGAGCAGGAATAACGGAAACGTTAGTCCGACTAGACGAAGAAAATTTAACGATTGCCCCATGGCTAGCAGAAAGCTGGGAAGGGGAGGATGGACAACATTGGACGATTCATCTTCGTACAGATGTCACTTTCCATAATGGTAAAAAAATGGATGCAGAAGCAGTGAAAGCCTCACTCGAACGAGCTCTACAGGAGAGTGTGGCCATTCAAAATGCATTAAAAATAGATACGATTGAAGCGGAAGGGAATACGTTAAAAATCTCTACTAAAGAGGTTTTTCCAGAATTTGTTTCTGAACTCGTGAATCCAAATGTCTCTATCATCGATGTAACAGAAAAGGATATTGTTAATAAACCCATCGGTACAGGTCCATTTGCTCTTGAATCCTTTACACCGGGAAGCAAGCTGGAGGTAAAGCGCTATGATGAGTATTGGGATGGAGCTTCCAACCTTGATTCTGTGACATTTGCTTTTAATGAGGATGCAAATGCTCGTTCCCTTGCTTTGAAGTCTGGGCAAGTTGACATTGTTTACCGTCCAGCGGTAGAAAGTTTAGAGTCGTTAGGTGCCAAAGAAGGAATGAAGGTGGAATCAACGTCCACTTTCCGTGTTCATCAAATGACGATGAATATGGAACGCGAAAGCTTGAAGGATGTGAATGTACGTCGTGCTGTTGATTCGTTGATCGACCGTCAGAAGATTGTTGATACAATTCTTCTCGGAAATGCTGAACCTGCAGTTGGACCATTTTTACCTTCCCTACCTTTTGCTCCATCTTATGAAAAGAGTGAAAGTGGGACGGATATCGCTGTGAAGCACTTAGAGAACGCTGGGTATTCACTTGTAGATGGTAAAATGCAAAAAGATGGAGAACCCCTTACATTTACTCTATTAACCTATAGTGCGAGAGCGGATTTACCATTAATTGCTCAAGTATTCCAATCAGACGCGAAACGAATTGGAATTGATGTAGAAATTCGTCAAATTGATATCCCTGAGGAATACATGGCGTCAAACCGTGATTGGGATTTAGCGACATATAGTAATTTGACGGCTCCACGTGGGGATGCAGGCTACTACTTAAATGCAACGTATCACCCAACTGGCGCTCTTAACTTTAGTGGTGCTGAAGAGCCTGAACTGACTGCCATCATTGATCAACTGAATCAAACCGTTAGTCAAGAAGAACGAGCTGTACTTGCAGAGCAGGCCGCGGATTATGTCCATAACAATGTGATTAATTCATTTGTTTTACACCCTTCCACCATTGTTGCATATGACGAGAACAAAGTGAAAAATTGGATAACGACTCGAAGTGAATATTACATGATTACAAACGAGTTGGATGTGAAGTAATGCTCCAAATTGTCACAAGGAAATTCTTTGAAGTATTATTTTTTGTATTATTTATCACATTTGTTAGCTTTTTGTTTGTTCGACTTGCACCTGGCGATCCTGTTCTGACAATTTTGAATGTGGATGAGCTTTCCGTTAGTCAGGAGCAAGTCGAAGCTCTACGAGATGACATGGGGTTCAACAAACCTTTACTCGTCCAATATGGGCTATGGCTAATGAATTTTATTCAGTTTGATTTTGGGTTGTCCTATGCTACAGGTCAACCTGTATTGGATATGATTATAATGGGGTTGCCTGCGACCATCGAGTTAGCCGCCGGGGCCTTGTTTGTTATGTTATTGGTGTCTATTCCTCTAGGCTCCTTGTCTGCTCTTTATCGAAATAGCTGGATCGATCAAATTAGTAGACTCTTATCCATTCTTGGAGCGGCTATCCCTAGTTTTTGGCTTGGTCTTATACTGATTGACCTATTTGGTGTACGTTTACATTTACTTCCGACTATGGGGAGAGATGGGATCATTTCTTTGGTTTTGCCATCATTGACCCTAGGTCTCGCTATTTCAAGTGTATACGTGCGTTTACTTCGTTCTAGTTTACTAGATTCTCTTAGCCAGGAATTTATTCGAGCTTCTAGAGCTCGCGGATTATCTGAATCGCGAATTTTCTTCGCACATGCCCTTAGACACAGTCTTCCTCCAGTTATTACCGTATTTGGTGTAAGTTTAGGTAGCTTAATTGGCGGTGTTGTGGTGATTGAAGTATTATTTGCGTATCCAGGGATAGGAAAGCTCGTGGTTGATGCGATTCGCCAGCGTGATTATCCACTTATTCAAGGCTATATATTAATCATGGCCATCATTGTTTTTATAGTAAATACCTGTGTAGATCTATCGTACCGCTATTTAAATCCTGAAATGAAACTGAAAGAAAGGGAGACTAAATAATGACAGGGTTGTCAATACGTTTGCCGAGAGCGAAAAAACATAGATTCCAAGCGGTAACCGCCTTCGTATTTTTAGTCTTTTTTTCGGCAGTATTCATTTATACATTTCTATATTTGCGGCATGATCCAACCTTAACCGATCTTGATAGACGTCTTCTTGGAATGAGTTTGCAGCATCCTTTTGGAACCGATCAACTTGGTCGGGATGTGATGACAAGGTTATTATTAGGTGGTCAGCAGACTATTGGTTATAGCTTGCTAGCCTTGATAGTTGCCCTACTTATCGGAGTTCCTTTTGGGTTGATTTCAGGATATCAACGAGGAATCGTTGACCGGGTGTTTATGAGAATGGGAGATGCGTTTTTAGCTTTTCCAGATACCATTGTGGCTATTGTTCTTAGTGGGTTACTAGGTCCTGGAATCGGAAATCTAGTTTTAGCAATCGTAATGGTCAAATGGGTGAGTTATGCCCGTCTGGTTCGCAGTACCGTATTAGCGGAGTCTCAAAAAGATTATGTGTTGATTGCTCGAATCAACGGTCTATCTCCAAGAAAAATTATGCGGAAGCATCTACTTCCACATGTTGTAGGACATGTTCTTGTTCTTGCAAGTCTTGACCTTGGGAAAATTATCTTACTCATTTCTGCTTTTTCTTACATTGGTCTGGGTGCGCAGCCTCCCATGCCAGAATGGGGAGCCATGTTAAATGAGGCACGTCCTTATTTTGAAACTAGACCGGAATTGATGATCTATCCTGGTTTAGCGATTGTCAGTGTTGTGTTACTAACAAATATGCTAGGCGATTATTTTCGGGATCGTTTTGATGTAAAGAAAGAGGAACGGCAATGATTTTATCACTCGAGCAAGTATCAATTGGCACTAGAGAAAAGAAAATTGTTAAAAATGTGTCGCTCTCCATTCGTGAAGGAGAGTGGTATGCATTAGTTGGACAAAGCGGAAGTGGAAAAAGCTTACTCTCACAGGCAATTGGACGGATGCTTTCACCTAATTTGCAGATGGAGGGAAAGATCTTTTTTAAAGATAAGGATTTACTATCTTTAGCACCCAAAGAAATGAGGGGGATTCGCGGCCAGAAGCTTTCGTATATTTTTCAAGATTATCAGGGTTCTTTTACCCCATTTCGAACAATCGGTCAGCATTTTGAAGAATACCAGAAGGCTCACGGGAATCGTGATTCAAAAGGCAGGAAAGCAAAAACAATAGAGGCGCTTGAATCGGTTGGTTTAGATGATACTTTATACAACAGATATCCTTTTCAATTAAGTGGTGGACAGCTCCAGCGGGTTTCTATAGCTATGTCACTTTTGTTATCGCCAGATTTATTAATTGCAGATGAAATTACCACCGCTCTTGACAGTGTCTCTGGACATAGAGTCCTAGAATTACTTGCCAAGCGACAAAAAGAAACGGGTTGCACCATTTTGTTCATTACCCACGATTGGCGGCATGTTAAACGCTATGCATCACGTTTAGCTGTCATGAAGGAAGGGGAAATCGTTGAATCAGGCGGAAAGCATCGAATACTAGACCATCCGCAACACGAATACACAAAAAGGTTAATACAAGCAGCACCCACATTAGGAAAAGGCCTTCCATCAGGGATACAGGAGGTGGAAAGCGTATGAATTTACTTTCAGTGGAACATCTAATGAAAACATTTCCTGGAGGAAAAACGGCAGTAAACAACCTTTCCTTTCAACTCAACAAGGGAGAATGTCTCGGCCTAGTCGGTGAAAGTGGCTCTGGCAAAAGTACATTGGCTCGATGCCTTCTGAGGATTGAATCTATCGATAGTGGCTCTATTATTTTGAATGATATAGCCATCGAACAAATGAATGAGCGCCAGTTATACCCTTATCGAAAAAAAATTCAAATCGTATTTCAAAACCCTTCAGCCGCTTTAAATCCAAAGCTTAAAATAAAAGATTCGATCATGGAACCTTACGAACAGTATAGGAAAGAACTTTCCCTTAGCCATTTTTCCTATACTTCAAAGGAAGCATTTGTCCAGCAACTTCTCGAATCGGTAGAACTACCGTCGGACGTAGCTAATCGCTATCCTCATGAGCTAAGTGGCGGACAACGCCAACGTGTGACGATTGCCCGTTCGATCAGTATAGAGCCGGAGTTGATCGTTCTTGATGAGCCGACTGCAAGTCTAGATGTCATTTCCCAGGGGGCAGTGCTCAATCTTTTAACAGAGCTTCGTGAAACATTACATCTTTCTTACTTGTTTATCTCACATGACCTAGCTGCAGTTAAGCAAATGAGCCAAAGAATTATGGTAATGAAAGATGGTAGGATTGTCGATCAATTCAACCGAGAACATCTGTTTAGTACCGATCGCGATCCTTATACAAAAGAACTGATATCAATTTTTTAATAGGATCATAATGAGTAAGCGATGCTTTAAAGAAAGCATCGCTTACTCTCTTTTTTCTACAAGCTAGAAGAAATATATTAGTCTATTATTCTTCCTCCTTCATATATTCAAAATAAGAGAGTTAAAACGCTAGACTTAAGGAGGAGTATATGAAGAATAAAAATAGCCAAATGGTTTTTATAGATATTAAAACTGTTTTCGTTATCCTGTTTTTTATGATATTTTTACTCATTTTTATCATTAATTTTATTGATATTAAACACAAATTTACTTCAGAACTATTATATAGAACCAGTAATAGATTACCTACTGAGTTTTTCCTTGAATTAACGTCTAATGAAATTGCTCTTTTAGGTAAATCCGATATAGGTGATGTTAGTAACGAATTACCATCTATCTATGAATTTATTACCAGGTCTGTATTCGATATAAGGCACAAAGATATAACAACGTTGTTTGGTAACGAAATTCCTAGTTTTCGTACGTTTAATACAGAAATAGTAGTGGCAGGTATGGGAACAGATCTTTCAAATCTCCCAACAGAATCTTCCCCACCATTAAACATTTTGCTGAAAGAAAGAGAACTGGCAGGTCAAGAATTGGAAGAATCAAATCATAATCAGGCGATTACATTACCACCAAAAGAAACAGGAGAAGAAGAAGTTTTTATTTATCATTCACATAGCTGGGAAGCGTTCTTACCGGAATTAAACGGAGTTACGGACCCAGATTCAGCTGTTAGCTTTAATGAAAATAAAAATATCATTGATGTCGGAAGAAGCTTACAAGAAGAATTGAATAAGAAAGGAATTGGTTCAAAGCATAGTACAACCAATGCGACGGAGGAATTAAAAAAGAAGGATTGGAATTATTACCAGTCATATACTCTTTCTAGAGAAATTGTTCAACAAGTTATGGCTCAGGAAAAGACCATCCAATATTTAATCGATATACACAGGGACTCGCAACCAAGGAGTGTCACAACATTGGATATTAACGGGAAACCGTATGCTAGATTATTCTTCGTTGTTGGGAAGGAAAATGCGAATTATGATAAAAACCTTAGTTTAGCCAAAGAACTGAATCAAAAACTCGAAGAAAAATATCCAGGCATTAGTAGGGGAGTGTTTGTAAAAACAAAAGATGATGGAAATGGAGTATATAACCAAGACTTATCCAACAAATCCATGCTGCTTGAGTTTGGTGGTGTTGAAAATACAAAAGAAGAACTCGACAATGCCATAAAAGCATTTGCAGAAGTTTTTAGTGAGTATTATTTGGATGCAGAACAAGTAAATGGGGGATCAGAAGTGGAGGGAGTTTAATTAACAAAAGTATTTCTGGATTTGAAACAAGAACCTTCATAGCAAACCAATATACTTCCAACAATTCTGTGACAAGCCGCATACGATTGTTTCCTGATTACATAATAAGACCATTCCACAAAGGAAAGAAGGGTGGATTATTATGCCAAAAAAGATGAGCATAATCATGTTTAGTGGCGAGTATGATAAGGCGATGGCTGCATTGATTTTAGCGAATACGGCTCGTGAAATGGATGTGGAAGTGACGGTTTTTTGTACGTTTTGGGGGTTATTTATGCTTCGAGAACCAGAGAAAATGACCATGGAAGATAAGACCGCATTTGAAAAAATGTTCGATTTTATTACACCAAAAGGGGTGGAGGATCTTCCGCTATCGAAAATGAATGTTGCTGGGCTAGGAAAAAAGATGATGGGTCATATGATGGAAGATGACGATGCACCCCCTCTTATTGCGTTTTTAAAAGGCGCACGAAAAAAACAGGTGAGATTCTGTGCCTGTAAGCTATCAGTCGATATTCTTGGGTTTAAACAAGAGGAGTTTTTTCCAGAAGTAGAAATTGTGGATGCAAAAGCCTATATGGAGGATGCTTTGCATTCGGATATTCAATTATTTATATAATGAACGCTCCATATGTTTGCCAATCCTGTGACAGTTTTTCTAGACAAATGCCTAATTTCCTCCACTTTACATACGATATAAAAGCCCTTTGTTTGAGGAGGATCACCACATGTTGTATGTAAAGATTGGAAGCTACGAAAGGTATTTTAACGGAAAACTGGAGTCCTATTTTACCCAATTTCGAAAGAAAACGATAGGAATTAATCAGATTATTACTACCCCTTTTGGTCTCAAACGAATGATTTATTCAGATTGGACAGCAAGTGGCCGGCTCTATCGTCCAGTTGAGGAAAAGATCATCGATGAGCTTGGTCCGAATGTGGCCAATACTCATACCGATGTGAATTATAGTGGTTTGTTTATAACTGAAAGCTATAAGGAAGCTAAAAAAATCATTAAAAAGCATGTGAACGCAGGACCAAAGGACATCCTACTTTCAAGTGGAACCGGAATGACAGATGTTGTCAATAAGCTACAAAGGATTTTGGGATTACGAGTTCCTGAGAATGTTAAAAAGGGTCTCAAGATGGAAGAAAAAGACCGAGCAGTTATTTTTATCACCCATATGGAGCATCATTCGAACCACATTTCCTGGGAAGAAACCATTGCGGATGTTGTCATACTGGAACCCACAAAAGATGGGATGATTGATGTTGATTCTTTAAAAGCGATGCTAAATAAATATGAAAACCGTAAGCTGAAAATTGGGTCTTTTACAGCCTGCTCGAATGTTACAGGTGTTCAGACTCCCTATCATAAACTTGCAGCCATCATGCATCAACATGGAGGGCTATGCTTTGTTGATTTTGCCGCATCCGCCCCTTATGTCCCGATCAATATGCATCCAGCGAATCAAGAGGAAAGACTTGATGCGATTTTCTTTTCTCCGCATAAGTTTTTAGGTGGACCTGGTTCGTCTGGCATTTTACTGTTTGATTCGGTCCTTTATCAAAATACGATACCAGACCATCCGGGTGGAGGAACGGTTACTTACACGAATCCCTGGGGAGGTCGCCTCTATTTGAAAGACTTGGAAGAGAGAGAGGATGGGGGGACACCAGGATTTTTACAGACTATTCGTGCCGCTTTAGCCATTAGACTGAAAGAAAAGATGGGCACGCAACAAATCTTAGCTAGAGAAAAGGAACAGCTAGATATCCTGTTACCTGCATTAGATAAAATAAGTTATTTACATGTATTTGAATCCGGACAAGTGGATCGACTAGGTATCATTTCCTTTCAGGTAGAAGGGATTCATTACAATCTTTTTACCAAACTATTAAACGATCGGTTTGGTATTCAAGTCCGTGGCGGCTGTTCTTGTGCGGGAACGTACGGTCATTATTTATTGAATATTGATAAGGAGACGTCTAAACAAATGGGTGATACGATTGCCAAAGGGGATCTTTCTTCAAAACCAGGTTGGGTAAGACTTTCGATTCATCCGATTATGACAAACGAGGAAATGTATGCCATCATCTTTGCAATCGAGCAAACCGTAGCGAATATAAATGATTGGGCGAAAGATTATATGTATGATTCTAAGAAAAATACTTTTTATCATATGAAAGAAAAGAATGGTAGTGGAATGAGAGGTTTGAACTTTTAACCAGATATAAAGCTGTAGTCATTGGAGCAGAGGATGAACCTCTGCTCCTTCCATTTAATCTTGCATGGAACCGGCCTTTCGGGAAGTCATTGCACCTTTTCTTTGGCTAACATCTTTTTTTATTTCTTTTTTTCCCTTTTGTGCATCTGTTCCAGCGAATTCTGTTTTCATTATAGATATAGTTTTTTGATTCTGTTGCATTAAACTTCCTCCTTAATTTTGTTAGTCTGTTATAGTGTTTACAAGAAGATAGACGATAAATATATTTTTTAATTTTCCAATAATATTTCCAACGATAGCTGAACGTGCCTACATTGGCTAACGTCATCTAATGAAAAATTCGCTATTTCTTCAGCCTTTTTTAGACGATAGGCCAATGTATTCCTATGTATCTGCAGCTTCTTAGAGGTTTCTGTAATACTTTTGTAGTGTTGGAGAAAGGTTCGCAGTGTTAATGCGTACTGGGTATTATTAGCATGGTCATATTCTATGAGAACGGTAATACCAGGATAAACAAAAACGTTTGATTGTTCTTGCTTTAGTGCCGGATGAATCAAATGCTGGTGAACATAATCACTATATTTATAGTATGGCTTGTTCCCTTTTCTTTTTTCACCTAATTCATAAGCGATTACTGCCTGTAGGTAATAGGTTGAGGTGTCCATTAATTCAAAATAGGTTTCACTTATGGCAAATGGCAGTTTACCTTTGGAGAGAATACGTTTGGATGTTTCTAGAGATACAGCCAGTTTTTTTCCGAACAAAAGTAATACGAAATTGCCCCGATGGTTAATGAGGTGTATATTAGGTATGTTTGTACGTAATTTGTCTCGGACTTGTTGGAGATTCGTATAACTGGTGGAAAGACTTAAAGGAACAACAAGGTACAAACTCAGCTGAGAAAGACGGAAGAATTTCAGAAGACGAAATCACGTACTATGAAACACGAGCTCGTGGTGGTGTAAGAATGATCATCATGGGTTGTCAGTTTTTGACTCATGAATTATCACAAGGGTCACAGGAAGGAGTTCTAGAAGATGACGTTGTCATTCCGAAATTAATGGATTTGGCAGAAGTAGTTCAAAGGTATGGGACCAAAATCATTGCTCAACTAAGCTGTGGGACTGGAAGAAATGCTTTTCCTAACATGTATGGTGAACCCCCAGTATCTGCATCAGCCATCCCATCCACCTTTAATCCTGATCTCTTATGTCATCCGTTGAGTGTGGAAGAAATTAAAGTGATTATGAAGCAATTTGCTGCATCGGCAAAAAGAGTGAAGGCTGCAGGAATTGATGGTATAGAAATTCATGGGCATGCAGGTTATCTAATCGATCAGTTTATGTCCCCGATATGGAACAAAAGGGAAGACGAGTACGGAGGTACCCCAGAAAAACGGATGAAGTTTGCCGTAGATATTGTTCAATCTATTCGTGAAGCAGTTGGCCCAGAGATGCCTATTTTATTCCGAATATCTGTGGATCACAGATTTAATGGGGGACGAACCTTAGAAGAAAGTATGAAATTACTACAAGTATTAGAAGCTGCCGGTGTAGATGCGGTGGATATTGATTCTGGCTCTTATGAAACCATTGATTATATCTTCCCACCTTCCTATTTAGGAGATGCCTGTATGGCCTATGTTTGTGGCCCAGCTCGTGAAGCGGTTTCTATCCCAATCTTAAATTCAGGGAATCACACGCCTGAGTCAGTAAGGGAATTAATCCAATCAGGGCAAGCTGATTTTGCGATGTTTGGCCGTCCATTAATTGCCGATCCCGACCTACCAAATAAATTATTGGAAAACAAACGGGAAGATGTTCGACCTTGTATTCGTTGTAATGAGGACTGTATTGGAAGAATCGCAGGGCGCTTAACAAAACTAAGTTGTTCGGTTAATACACAGGCATGTAACGAATTGCGTTTTGCAATCGTTGTGGTCGTGGGAGGAGGCCCAGCTGGAATGGAAGCCGCGAGAGTGGCAGCGATGAAAGGTCACTCAGTTACCTTGTTTGAGAAGGAAGCTATTCTAGGCGGACAGCTTGCAAGTGCAGCTACTCCTCCTTTTAAAAACAAATTGAGGGAATTAATCACTTGGTATGAGGTTCAGCTTGAAAAGCTCGGAGTGACGGTTTCTATGAATACAAAGCTAGAAGCGGATGATCCTATGTTAGAGGAAGCCAATCATATTATCGTTGGATCAGGGGCCATTCCGGTTGTACCACCAATCGATGGAATTAATAATGCAAATGTAGTAGGAGCAATCAATGCCCATTTAGAGCGAGATCTAGTTAAAGGAAAGAACATTGTCATTACTGGAGGGGGATTAACAGGATGCGACCTTGCCCTTGAGCTCGCAATGGAAGGGAAACATGTTACGATCGTGGAAATGCAGGATAAAATGGCTCCGGATCTATTCTTTATCAATGCAGCTTCATTAATGCCTATGCTAGAGGAACATCAGGTTAAACAATTAACCAACCATAAAGTATTAGCCTTTGAAGAGAAGGGCTTAAGAGCTTTAAATGGCAATGGTAAAGAGGTATTCATTGAGGCAGATACCATGATTACGGCTTTCGGTATGAGACCAAATACATCGGTGAGCAATGAAATAAGCAAAAAATATCATACGAAAACTCGCCAGGTGGGTGATGGAGTTTCTATCGGGAAAGTTGGAAATACGGTTCGTTCAGGGTTCTTCGCAGGTAGTACAATAGCATAAGCAAAAACATAGGGAGGGTTCTCTTGCTTTTAAAGGTGTTAGAAGCGTAGGGCCGTCTCTTCTTTCTTTTATTTACCATTTGGGCAACGATCAACGCTTATCATAACAAAAGATTAAATATCAGTTGGATTCTTGTATTTGCTTTTTTCAATTGGGTTGGTTATTTTGCGTATTATTTGGTGGGAAAAAGAACGATAGAAATTGAAGTATAAGGAAGAAGAAGTTTTGGTGTATCCTAAAAGAGAGGAATATCAAAAAGTGAGCAATATGTCAAAAGAGCATGATTCCATATACGAAATCATGCTCTTTTATTTG
>Ga0224722_1000421_pt1 | contig 24618 bp, 20 predicted proteins | sample Balambano_FR1_Me_FD_161646 | JGI IMG/M metagenome (GOLD analysis project Ga0224722, IMG submission 161646) | Freshwater sediment microbial communities from Lake Towuti, South Sulawesi, Indonesia - Balambano_FR1_MetaG | ecosystem: Environmental > Aquatic > Freshwater > Lake > Sediment | place... | reverse complement strand
GGGCGATTCGTTTGCTCCGTCGCGCCGGTTTCAAAATCCATGCTCACTGGATGCCCAACCTGTACGGCTCGTCGCCAGAGGCGGATATTGAGGATTATCGCCGACTGTTTGGTGACCCCGATTTTCGCCCCGATGAACTCAAGGTGTATCCGTGTTCGCTCATCGAAAGCGCCGCGCTCATGCGCCATTATCTCGACGGATCGTGGCAGCCGTATACGCACGAAGAGCTGCTCAATCTGCTGGTCGAATGTTTTCGCCTGACGCCGGAATACTGCCGCCTGACCCGTGTGATCCGCGATATTCCCGGCACGGATATTGTCACGGGCAACAAGACGACGAATTTCCGCCAGTTGGTCGAAAACGAACTGGCGCGGCGGGGCGAGAACAGCCCGGATATTCGCGCCCGCGAAGTCCGTTCCCGCAATGTTTCAGCGGATGACCTGATGCTGGACGAACAGGCTTATTTGACGGGCGCGGGCGAGGAAATCTTCCTCCAATTCATCACGCCTGATCGTGGCATTGCCGGGTTTTTGCGACTGGCGCTGCCCGACATAGCGCTCTCCACGCTAACCGATGAACTGGCGAACGCGGCGATCATCCGCGAGGTGCATGTCTACGGGCAGTCGGTGGAGATTGGCGAAATCGCCCCTGGTAGGGCGCAGCACAGCGGCTTGGGAACACGCCTGCTGGATCGTGCCGCCGAAATTGCCCGCGAGCGCGGCTACCAGCGCCTTGCCGTCATCAGCGCTGTCGGTACACGCGGCTATTATCGCAAGCGGGGTTTTGCGGATGGAACGCTTTATCAGCACCGCGCTTTATAACGCTGGGGAGTGCCTAAAGGAATGCGTCTGCGATTCAAGTACGCGCCAGCGAATAAATTCGCCGTCTCCGCTGACGACAAACCTGCTAAAGCGGTGCAAAAACAGTCTCTTTAGCAGACTTGTCTTTTCTGTAGCTGGACGTTTTAACGTCTAGCGGTGTACAACACGACTCACTGACTTAGACACTCCCGTAATGCCGTATGGATATGCCGCAACATTTCTTTCATGGTATGATTGTGCCTTGTATCTGGGCTTGAACGAAGGTTAGGCGTACCCGTAATGGCGGAATTTGCAGCGGTAGATCGGCGGAAGCGCAGCCTGCAAGTGGTGTTGTTTCTCATTATTCTGGCTACGCTGCCGTTCTACTGCGTTGGATTCATCCTGTTGGGAACGGCGGAAACCGCCCGCCCGACGCCGACCTTACGCGCTACCACGCCTGCCGCGCTTACACGCACGATCAACACACCGACTCGCATTGCCTTTCCCAGCATCACGCCGATTGGCGGTAACGGCGGTAATCCGCTGCTGCCCACGCCGAGCCAGTTCATCCCGCCAGTCTTTCCGACCGTGAATCTGCCGCCGACGGTGATCTTCCCGACAGCGACTAATTACGTCTTTCCGACGCAGACCACCGCACCCTCATTGACTCCCATTCCAACGGACACCCAATCGCTCCCACCAACACAGGCGGCAACGGCGACGTCACTGCCATTTCCAAGCGATACCCCGTTCGTGCCGGATACCGATGGCGACGGAATTCCTGATAATGTCGATCTGTGTCCATCGGTGCCGGGGCTGCCGCCGGATGGTTGTCCGCCACCGCCGGGAACGCCGAGCGATACGCCTATCCCGCCCGGTCCGTGAAACAATCAATTGCGCCTGCGCTGAATCAGTCTGGAGATGCGATATTGTCTTTCGATGTCAAAACCCATCTCAAATCCCTGAGCGAAGCCCATGCCCCGTCCGGGCATGAAGGCGCGATCCGTGAGATCGTCCGCGAAGCATGGTCGGGCATTACCGACAGTATGAGTCAGGACGGCTTGGGCAGCCTGATCGCTATCAAACACGGCACACGCCGCCTTGACCCGCCGCGCAAAATCATGTTGGCGGCGCACATGGACGAGATCGGCATGATGGTTGCCGACATACAGGATGGATTTATCCGCTGTCGCCCGCTTGGGGGATCGGATAATCGCGTCATGCTTGCCCAGCCGGTGCTGGTTCACGGGCGCGAAACGCTGCCCGGCGTGGTCGCGTCGAAGCCACCGCACCTGCTCACGCCCGCCGCCCGCGCCAAGTATCCAACGTGGGGCGAACTGCTGATTGACGTCGGTTTGCCCGCCGAGCGCGTGATCGAACTGGTGCAGGTGGGCGATCTGGTTACGATTGATGTGCCGATGATCGATCTCAACGGGGGGAAAGTCGCCGGAAAGGCATTCGACGATCGCGCCTGCCTCGCCGCGATCACCTGCTGCCTGCATGAACTGGCAAAACTGCATCATGCGTGGGATGTCTATGCCGTTGCAACCGTGCAGGAAGAAACCGGCTTGCTCGGCGCGAAAACAGCGGCGTACACGATTGCGCCGGATATTGCCATCGCCCTTGATGTAACGTTCGCCCCGCAACCCGGCGTGGACGCCGACTCGACCTGCGAGATGGGCGGTGGACCCGGCATTGGTATTGGCGTGAATTTTCACCCTAAACTTTATGACAAACTGAAAGATACAGCGAAACGGCTGGAAATGAAGTTGCAGGATGATGTCATTCCGACCAACAGCGGCACCGATGCGTGGGCGATTCAGGTTGCCCGCGAAGGCATTCCCTCAGCGCTGCTCGAAGTGCCGATTCGCAATATGCACTCGCCCGTTGAAACGGCGGACATCCGCGATATTGAGCGCTGCGGGCGGCTGATGGCGGGGTTTATCGCCGACCTTGAGGCGGATTTCCTGACGACGATTGCGTGGGATGAAAACGCCGATCTGGCATAATGACCTGTAAACCGAATAATGTACATCTTTTCGTGAAGGTAAAGCATGTTATTGAAGGAACTCTCGGAAGCAGTCGGAATTTCCGGTAAGGAAGATGCCGTTCGTAAGGTCATCCTGCCTGCGATAAAGGATCAAGCCCAGGATATTCGGATTGACCCGATGGGCAGCATCACTGCCCGCAAAGCCGGAACAGGCGAACGCCCCCTGCGGGTCATGGTCGCCGCGCACATGGATGAAGTCGGCTTGATGATCACCGGTTTTGAAGGCGACGGCTTGATCCGTTTCACCAATATTGGCGGTATTGACGAGCGCATTCTGCCCGGTTTGCGCGTCCACATTGGTGATGTGAATGGCGTGATCATCTGGACGCCGATCCACAAGAACACCGATCAGAACGCTGTCAAGATGACCAGCCTGCGGATTGATATTGGCGCGAAGGACAAGGACGAAGCCTCCGGCAAGGTCAAGCGTGGGGATCGCGCCGCGTTTGACTCGCGTTACCTCGAACTGGATGGCGGACGAATGCTGCGCGGCAAGGCGTTTGATGATCGGGGTGGCTGTTCTTTGTTGATTGATCTGTTGCAAGCCGAAACTACCTACCCGGTAGATGTGCTGGCAGCCTTTACCGTGCAGGAAGAAATCGGGCTGCGTGGGGCGCAGGTCGCCGCGCAAACGCTCAATCCTGATGTCGCCTTCATCCTTGAAGGCACAACCGCCAACGACCTGCCCAACCCGATGGCGGCTGAGGATGATGAGGCGGAGGAAAACCCGACCTGTCGCATGGGCGGCGGACCCGTGCTGACGATTCTGGACACCAGCATGATCGTGCAGCCGCATATTCTGGCATTTTTGCGTGATACGGCTGAACGGGAAGACATTCCCTATCAGTTAAAGACGCGCAGCGCGGGCGGCACGGACGGCGGTACGATCCACACGGCGAATGCGGGCGTCCCTACTGGCGTGATCGCGCTGCCATGCCGCTATGTCCACACGCCCTCGGCGTATTTACTCCGTCAGGATTATGACGACGCGCTGCGCCTGATCAAAGCCGTGCTGAATCGCATTACCCCTGATGACCTTGTACGTTGATGGTTGAAGATCGGAATGACGAGACGATGACGAAACGTATCCCTGCAAAGACGAAAAGAAATCGCCCGCTCCTGCCTGTTCAGGCGGACTCCCTGGTTGATCTGCTGCGAACGCTGACGAGCGCATGGGGTCCTTCCGGCTTCGAATATCTGGTGCGCGATCTGATCCGCGCTCAGGTCGAAGCCTACGCTGATGAAATCATAGTGGACCCGCTGGGCAACCTCATTTGTCGCGTGGGGCAGGGCGGCAAGAAGGTCATGGTCGCCGCGCACATGGATGAAATCGGCGTGATGGTCACGTTTGTCGAGAAGAAAACAGGCTATCGCCGTTTCGCCCCGGTGGGCGGGCTGATGAATACGGCTTTGCTGGGCAGCCGCGTCCGCTTTGAGGATGGCACCATCGGTACCCTGTGTATGCCCGATTATTTTCACGGCGCACGAACTGCTGCACCTGCGTTTGACGCCTACTATATTGATGTCAGTGATGGCGCAGAGGATGACGACTCCACCGCGCAACCCGGCGACGCTGGTGTATTCTGGACGCCGCTCGAACAGCGCGGCTCACGGGTGATTGCGAAGTCGCTGGACGATCGTGTCGGCTGCGCGGTGGCGATTGAAACGATGCGCCGCCTGAACAAACAGACCCCGAACGAAGTCTATTTTGTGTTCACCGTGCAGGAAGAAGTCGGTATTCGCGGCGCGAGAACCGCTGCTTACAACGTCGCTCCGGATGTGGCAATCGCGCTGGATGTCACCGTCACGGGCGATATGATCCATGTCGAAAAAAATGGCTTGGTGCTTGGTGGTGGTGCGGCAATAAAATTACAGGATGTCGGCTTGATCGTTCCGCCCGCTGTGCGCGACTGGATGATCGAACGCGCCCTGGCTGACGGTGTTCCGTATCAGCGTGAACTGCTCTCGCTTGGCACAACGGATTCGGCGGCGATACAAACGGCGCGTTCCGGTGTTCCCAGCGGCGCGATCTCGATTCCCTGTCGCTATGTTCACACGACCAGCGAAACGGTAGACCTGAACGACGTTGAGTCATGTATTCGCTTGCTCACGGGTTTACTGGCGAATGAGATAACACTCTAACGATGATGAACCGACACCCCACTCACGAAGACCTTGACCTGCTGACCGAAGTGTCGCAAATGCTGACGATCCTTGATCGGGAGCAGTTATTGGAACGTCTTGTTGAATTTACGTCTATGGCATTCGGCGCGGAACGCGGCAGCCTGATGCTCAATCCAAGTCTGTCGAATGAGTGGGCGCAGGTGCTGTTTCAGAATAAGTCGGGTGCGAAAGGCATTATCCGTGAGGAAGATCAGGCAAAAGCAGTGCGATTCGCCCGCCGTGTAATGACACAGGGACTGGCAGGTTGGGTGGCGCGGCACAAGCGTGGGGTCGTAATTTTGGACACCCTGGTAGATGACCGCTGGGTCAAGTTTGAGGACAGCACATCATCAGCACGGTCTGCGCTGTGTGTGCCGTTTGTGTTCGGCGAAGACGTGATCGGCGTCCTCACATTACAGCACAGCGAAACCGACCAGTTTGATGAGAATGATTTACGCCTGCTCACGATCATCGCGCATCAGGCGACGGTAGCGCTTCGTAATGCACAACTATTCCATCAGGTGCAGCAGCAGCGCCGCCAGCTTCAGGGCGTACTGCGGGCAATGCCGGATATTCTTATGGTGCTGGACGAACAGGGGCATCTTCTGCTCGTGAATGAGGCGGCGGCGACATGGCTTGAAACCACATCCGAAGGGGCAGCCGGGCAGCGGCTTCAGGACTTCAATACGGGTGACAGCATTCTCGGCAGCATTCGTGATGTCGTCGAAAGCCCGTTGCACAGCGGTCAAACATGGTCATTTGAGGCGCGTTCGGATGCGCTGCAAACCGATTTCCTGGTGAATATTTCGGTATGGGAAAGCGAAGGCGGCGGTAGGGCGGGCTATGTGGTTGTGGTGCGCGATGTGACGATGCTGCGCGATCTCAACCGTTTCAAGGATGAAATGCTGCACATTGCCTCACACGATCTCCGCAGCCCGCTGGCGCTGATCATCGGCTATTGCAGCCTGATCGCGCTCGATATTGAGCCGGAATCGCCGATAAACAGTTATCTGGAAGCGATTCAGAAGGCAACCAGCCGTATGCAGGGCTTGCTCGATGATTTGCTCCGTGTTGAAAAGATCCGCACTTCACCGCAGGAAGTGATGGAGCCGGCTGATCTGGAAGAACTCGTCTATATCGCGCTCAACGATGCACGCCCTCACGCCGATCAGAAGAATCTTTCCATTCAGGCGGATGTTTCGCTGACGGATACGCCGCGCATTCGCATGAACAGCGCTCTTATCCGCGAGACGATCCAGAATCTTCTCGATAATGCTATCAAATACACGCGGGAAAGCGGTAAAGTCACCGTTCACGCCTATCAGGACGGCGGGCGGGTGTATGTCATTGTTGAAGACAGTGGCATTGGCATTTCCCCTTCGGAACTGCCGCGGGTGTTCGAGGCTTTTTACCGCGTGCGTCAACCAGGGATGGAAGGCATTGAGGGGCGCGGCTTGGGCTTGCATCTCGTCAAGACGATTATTGAACGCCATAACGGGCAGGTGTGGGTTGAGAGTGAGCCGGGTCAGGGCAGCCGTTTTGGATTCTCACTGCCTGTCCGCTAGGTTGCCATATCGTCCGTAGGGGCGAGGCTTGCCTCGCCCGCTTTTCTGCAAATATCCGCCATCTATTCCAGCAGCGCATAGGCATTTGCCGCATAATCCCGTGCTGTTCCGCCGATAGGCTTGGGATCAAGCTCATCGCCCAGCGCCTCGCGCTCATCTTCAATTCGTTCCTTCAGACGGATCAGATCGCGGTCATGCGCGTCCGTTTCCAGAGCGCCGTCCACCAGCAGCTCAGCAATCGGGAGATGGCGCGGGCTTTCTACGAGCAAACGGGCTAAGTCAACTGTCGTGCTGACGATGCCGCGCTTGTCATTCGCCTGATATGCCAGATGCAGCGCCTGACGGTAACGCTTGACGGCTTCACCGAGTTGATTTGCCTGCGTGGACGCGAAAGCGATGTTGGTCAGTTCCAGCGCTTCTTCATCCTTATCCCCGACTTCACGGGCGATATGCAGCGCAGAAGTGTGATAGTTGATCGCTTCTGACCATCGTTCCAATTCGGCAAACGCCGTCCCCAGTCCCCCGAGCGTCTTGCCTTCATAATTGCGGCGGTTCTGTGCCTTGAACTGCTGTAAAGCAACTTCCCATGTTTTGATCGCTTCTTCGGGGTCGCCGCTGTCAAGCTGTGCGTATGCCAGCTTGTAGCTGATCACCGCGTCCTGCTGTTCGTCTTTTTCCAGCCGTGCGAGTTCCAGCCCTTCGCTGTAGGCGCGAATCGCGTCGTCGCTTTCGCCAAGCTGCTGACGGGCATCCCCTAACAGAGTCAGGAGATTGATCAGGCTCGGCGTGCTGCCATACTCACGGGCGAGAGTGATCCCGCGTGAGGCATGGAGAACCGCCGCCTGCGAATTCTCCGTTCGCACTGTCAGTTCCGCCAGCGCTTCCAGCGTAGCGAGAATACCCGGCGTATCATTCAGCGCCTCGTACAGCGTGAGTGCCTGTGAGTATGTTGCAATCGCCTCATTATCCCGCTTTTCCTCAGATTGCGTTTTCCCTAACACGGTGAGTTGCTCGGCTTGCTGGCGGCGATCCCCCGTTGGTTTCACCGCTGACGTGATGGGTTTTTGCAGCGGAGTCTCATCGAAGGGCAGCGGCAGCGGCGATGGGCTTACATTGACGAGCAGCTCCTCATCTTCGTCCAGTTCGTCATCATCGGGACCGTCTAAATATTTATCCTCGTCGTCCTCATCAAACAGGTCTTCGTCTTCGTCCTCTACCTCATCATCGTCAAGGTCTTCATCAAATTCGTCAAGAATCCCGTCTTCAAAGAAATCTTCTTCGTCCTCGTCCACTTCTTCGAGGTCTTCCTCTGCTTCATCCGCTTCAGCATCTATTAGTACGGCGGGCACAGACGGTGCTGCCGCTGCGTGTGCCGGGAACGGCGTGGTAGATGAGGCAGCGAGGCGGCGCAGCAGTAGTAACTCATACATATAGCCGCGTTCGCTCACAAAATTACCCGCCTGCAAGAGCGCGGCGGCAAGCTGGTTCGCTGTTTCGCGGTCATTGCTGTCAGCAGACCACTGGGCGGCGGCGAGCAGTAAATCCATCTCCATAGCCAGACGGTTAAAAACCGTCTCTTCGCTGCCACCACGCGCCAGTTCGCCATACTTGCGGGCATATGCCAGCGCCGCGTCGCGGACTTTTGTTTGCAGCGCATCCAGTTGATTCGTGCCGCGCAGCCACGTTTGCAGGAACGAATGGGTGATACTGTGCAGATGGTAGTATGGCTCTCCATAGCGATACACGCGCTCGACCATATTGCGCTGTGCCAGCAAACTAAGTGCATTATTGATTGTTTCCACTGGCGCGCCGGCGACCATACTGATGAGTTCCGCCGAAGCGCTGCCCGTGAACGTCGCGCCGATCACCATCAGCAAGCCCTGCAATGCGCCGTTTGCCGCTTTACTGAGGGATCGGAAGGCGGCAGTGAGCGCGAGAATGGCGCTGTTGACCTGTGTACCGGGCGGCTGCGGTGGCATGGACGCCAGAAATGCCGCCGGGCTTTGCTTGTTGGCGCGAATCCACCCTGCCGCAATCGCCAATGCAAATGGCGTGAAGTTGAAAGCGTTGATCAGGTCGTTGACTTCGGCATCCAGCATCCCCGTGCTGATTTCCGCCGTCTGTTTGAACATCAGCATGGCGTGCTGAGGTTCCAGTTTGCCGAGCCGCTGCGCCGTCCAATTGCCCGCAATTTCCTCTTCATTAACGAGCAGCACGGGCAGATTTTTCGCACAGCGGGTAATGAATTCGCTTGTTGCCTGTGCATTCAGCCGCCCATCCAGCACGATCAGAGGTTTTTCGCTATTGAGTAGCGTCGTGACAGCGGGGATAACGTTGAGGGGATTTTCAGTGCTGCTGATTTCGGCATGTTTGTATGCCCGCCCGATGCGGACGATCAGTTCGGACAGCGTATCGTCCTTGATGTTCAGATACAGGACGCCGCCCTTGAGTTCGGGGGCAGATGAGTAGGCGGATGCCAGCGTCGCCGCCAGCGCGGTTTTGCCCATGCCTTCCAAGCCGTATAGCAGCACAGGCTTGAGTTCACGCAGTTGGGAGTAAATGCGTCCGAGTGTTACGTCGCGCCCGATGAGTTTGGTGGGCGCTGCTACTGGCAGCGATAACGCATCGTGTGCTGCCGCTTCATGAGGAGTAAATTCCGCCATCACATTTGCTTCCCACAGGATCACACCGCGCATTGGATGATCGCAGTATAACCCGTTAGGGATGTGAGGGCAACGAAGGCAGAATTAAGACAGCCTCAGTTGCCTCACGCGGGCGGCGGAACGGGCAGATCGTCTACCGATGTGTCCTTCCATTTCGCGCCTTCTTCTACCAGCATCACGGGAATGCCGTTGCGAATGGGATACTTGTAACCGGAATCCGCACTCACCAGCCAGCAGCCTTTGACCAGTTCAAGTTTGCCGGGGTCTGCGCCTTTATCCTTCCAATGCACCGCGACGGGGCAGCGCAGCAGTTCAAGCAGGGTTGGGTCAATGGCGGGGGTTGCATCGGTCATGGGTTTACACCTGATGATTGACTTCGCATTTCATAAACAGTATAACCGCCTGCCTGATGAGCGTCAATTCGCCGTTGCCGACATTGCAAACACCCGCCTGCGTCGCTATACTGGCACATTAAAATTTGCTTAATGAAAAACCTGTACTGCCGCTGAAGGTGAAATGATATGCGGGGAATCCGCCTCTTTTTTGTTGTCTGTCTGATTTGCGCCATTCTGATTGTTGCTTTGCCCATATTTTCATTCATATCTTCCTCTCCACCTGAACAGAATCAGGCCGTGCTGCATGGTCAGCACATCTGGGAAGCGAATAACTGCGCGGGCTGCCATACTCTCTATGGGCAGGGCGGGTTTTTCGCGCCTGATCTGACCCATATCTACAGCCAACGCGGCGAAACCTATATCCGCGAATTTCTGTTTAACCCGAATGCCTTTCATCCTGCAAGCGCACGCCAGATGCCACGTTTCAGCCTCACGCAGAGCGAACGGGATGACCTGCTGTTGTTTCTTGCGGCAGTTGATCAAAATGCGACAAGTTTTCCACCGCAAATGATCAATGTCAGCGGTGGCTTAAACACCGTAGTTGATGCTGTACCCGCTGCGAGTCAGGCAGTTGAGGAAGTGCCAGACGATCCTGCTGAGGCGGGGCGTTTCTGGTTTGTGCGCCCGCCAGCCATCTGCGGCACCTGCCACTCGCTTGAACCCGACGTCGTCCTGGTCGGTCCATCACTGGCAGGGGTAGCGTCGCGGGCTGAAACCCGTGTGGATGGGCAGAGCGCGGAAGAATATCTGCGAAATTCGATCCTCCATCCGAGCGAATACGTCGTGGAAGGCTTTAACGATGTCATGCAGAAGAATTTTGGCGACGTGTTGACCGCCGATCAAATCAATGATCTGGTGGCATTCCTGCTCACGCAGACGGAGAATGACACGGAGGCAGGCGCATGAAGCACACGATTGGGCAGAAAAGCGCACACGGCTTGCTGGCGACAGCGCTCATCCTCCTGATCGCCTACGGGCTGATCAGCCTTCTCGTAGCGCTCAAATTTCTGGGCGAAGACGGGTTAGCAACCTCCTTCCCGTATCAGAACATGCACGGGTCGGCGGCAGTGCTGGCGCAGTTGTGTATTTTCAGCGGGCTGCTTGGCGGCGGTGTCTACATGGCGCTGACGGCACGAGATGATCAGGACGTGGCACAGCCAGCCTTACTCCGCTGGGTCTACCGCTTATGGTTGGTCTTGGTAATCCTCGCGGTCTTGGGGGCGGCACTTGGCTTACTTGAAGGTCGTCCATCGCTTGAACTGCTCGTTCCTTTCGATATTGCCCTGCTGATTTTTCTGGTGCTGTTCATGTGGCTTATCCTGTCCAGCGCCGCCAAAAATCCGCCTGTCATCATCTGGTCAGTCGGCATTCTCGCGGGGATCATCGGCGTGATTGTTGGCTTACTTCCGTATGCCAGCTTCGAGGCGGAAGCACTTCAGCGCGTAATTGCCAGTGGGATCATTGAATATATCAGCTATCCGCTTGCCGCTGTCGCGCTGGCGTTCTGGCTTATGCGCCGCTTCAGTACGGTTACGCCAGAATGGGTGGATACCGGCGTGTTCTCGTGCGCGGGTCTGATCGCTGTCGCGGGTGCTTTGCTAACGGTTCAGCCATTGGTCAACATCCTTGATAACGACCTTATCAGTACGGTCATGTCGTTTGGCGTAGTCCTCATTCCGCTGGCGTACCTGATCTATGCCGCTCATCTTTACCACGCCCTTAGCAACCGTAATACCGCCACCACACTCGCCGCGCACTGGTTAGCGTTAGGGGCTTTGTGTTGGGTTGTCACAGCGTTGTTCAGTGCGATCAATGCGCTGCCCGATCTTCAGGTCTATATCGCGGGGACGCGCCTAATCGAAGCGCAGAATGTGTTGTTCGTCTTTGGTGTTATTGCCGTCATTCTTGGTGCTGCTAATCAGAGCAGCGCCGAACTGCGCGGCTCATCTCAACGTGTGACGGGTCTGATGCCATTCTGGTTAGTCGCCTTTGGCGCATTGACCAGTGCGGTTCTGCTTGCCTGCGCCGGGGTTGTGCAGGTCTTTATGGAGCGCCGCGCCAGCATCGGTTTTCTTGATGTTCAGATGTTAATCGTTCCGCTGTACAGCCTGTGGACGCTGGCACTGATCGTTCTGCTGATAGGTCTGGTCATTTACGGATTGTCATTCTACCTCCGCCGTCCCCGCGAAGGGGCTGGCGAAGTCTCATCGTGAAGGAAATTTTGCATGACCCCAACACCCCCTAAGAAACGCCGTCTGTGGCGTTATTTGCTCATCATTCCGCTGCTGCTGATATGCAGTTTTGCAGCCGCATTTGCCTTTCTCCCGGTACCAGAAGACCCGGTGATCCCTGCCGGTGAGCAGGGTGGCGGGGCGCGACAGGGAGATGATGCCGTCAGCGGCTTGCAGCTGGAATGGGACACGCTGCCCGAAGTAAACCCCGATCAGGCGGCGCTTGGGCGGCTGCTGTTTTATGACCCGGTGCTTTCCGCGAACAATGATCGCTCATGCGCCTCATGCCATCATCCCGATCTCGGTTTCAGCGACGGGCAGGCACTAGCCACAGACGCCCACGGCGATCCGCTGCGCCGCAACGCGCCGTCCCTGTGGAATGTCGCCTATGCCGACAGCCTGTTCTGGGATGGACGCGCTGATTCGCTTGAAGACCAGATGCTTGTGCCGCTGACAAGCGAAAGTGAGATGGGCGCGAATGTGGACGAGATGATCGCCGAACTTCACGCGATCCCGGAATATCAGGCGCTTTTCGACGCAGCATTTGATGATGGTATCACCGTCGAGAATGTGCAGGCGGCGATTACGTCGTTTGAACGCACGCTGATCACCAACAATTCGCCGTTTGACCGCTACGTGGCGGGCGATGAAAACGCCATGACACCGGCACAGCGGCGCGGCTTTGCTGTTTTCCGCAGCGCTCAAACGCGCTGTTTTGAATGCCATGCGTGGCCCACCTTCACTCACGATACGTTTCATGTACTCGGCGTGCCGGATACCGACCCGAACGCCCCCGATCTGGGGCAGGTCGAAACGGTCAACGCGCCGGATGCGACCCGCGCCTTTCGCACGCCGGGCTTAAGAAATGTCGCGCTGACCGCCCCATACATGCACAACGGCGCTTTCGCCACGCTGGAAGACGTGATTGATTTCTACGCGCAGGGCGGCGGTCCCGCCTTTGGCGTGGATGTCATTGTGGATGAGAAAGTCGCGGGATTTGATCTGACCGAGCAGCAGACGAGCGACCTCGTGCAGTTTCTCTACGCGCTGACTGACACGCCGAGCGATTTGACGGCGATCCCGGAAAGCGTCCCCAGCGGCTTGCCCGTTGTTGAGCATATCGAAAATCCGGCGCAGTTTCAGGTCGAAACTGCCACCATGCCACCTGTTGCCGAGATTGCCGATCACGAACCACAGACGATCACCGTTGCCGCCGGTGAGTCGATTCAGGCAGCAGTGGATCGCGCATTGCCGGGCGATACCGTGCTGGTTGAACCAGGCATCTATCACGAGACAGTCTATATTGATATTCCCGGTATCACGGTGCGTGGGAATACGGTTGATGTGAACGGCGATGGTAAAACGAACGGCGACGATGAGCGCCCCTGGATAGACGGTGAGAATCTTCTGAGCGACGGCTTTAACACGACTGGCGACGATTTTACGCTTGAAGGCTTCGGCATACGCAACACTATCGGTAACGGTGTGCTGACGACGGGCGCGGAGGGCATCATCTACCGCGATCTGATCATCCAGAATGCGGGTTTATACGGCGTGTACCCCGTTGAAAGCACCGATATTTTGATCGAATACGTCGAAGCGACCGGCATAGCGGATGCCGCGATTTACGTCGGGCAAAGCCGGGGTCCCATTATCGTTCGCAACAACGAAGTCTACGGCAACGTCACAGGTATTGAGATCGAAAACAGTACCAATGCCGACGTCTATGACAATCACGTTTATGACAACACGGGCGGCATTCTCGTCTTTTTACTGCCCAACAATCCATCACGGGTGGGATATGGCACACGAGTCTACAACAACCTGATCGAGAGTAATAACCACCAGAACTTCGGCAATCCTAACTCGATGGTGGGCAAAGTGCCGCCGGGTACCGGTATCATGATCTTGACGGCGGACGATACCGAAGTCTTCGGCAATACCATCCGCGATAATCAGACTGTCGGCGTCGCTCTGACCAGCTTGTATCAGCTTTATCCGCGTGATACCGTGTTTGATCTCGGTCCGCTGCCTGAAAACAACTGGATTCACGATAACACGTATGAGAATAACGGCTACAACGCACAGGGCTTGGCGGCTGAACTGGGCTTGCCGCCGTCGGACATTATCTGGACGGGCGAAGGCTGGAATAACAGCTTTGACGAGCCGAACGCCGCCACGTTCCCGCCGGTGCTGCCCAGTCGTGATCTGCCTGATCCGCTGCGCCGCGCCTTATGGCGTTTCTACGACATCCTGATCAACGCACTCCTGTAAGCAAGGAACATTCGTAGGGGCGAGGCAAGCCTCGCCCGCCGGGTTCTCAACCAGTCATTTCGCCACTCTTTATTGATCCATCTGTTTAGCTCGCCACACCCCATAGTCGGATCGTGTGATCGCCGCTGCCCGCCGCGAACAAATGCCCCTGTGGGTGAAAGGCGATGGTCTGGATCGGCTTTCGATGAGCGGCGAGCGCCGTCACGAGTTCGCCGTCCGCCATGTTCCACACTTTAATTGCATGATCGCGCCCGCCGCTGACGAGCAGACGACCATTCGGGCTGAATGCCAGCGCGTGTGTGCCGCCTTCATGTGCCGAAATCCCGCGCTGAAAGGTCAGGCTGTTCTCGGTGAGGTCGCAGAGCAGGATTTTGCCGTCCTTATAGGCGACTGCCAACCGTTTCTCCCGGCTGATGTCAAGATCACGCGCCCACGCCGTCTTACCGTCGCTGTTTTGATGAGCGAAAAAGTCAATCATCGTAAATGGGGACAAACGCCACAGCGTCGCTTTGCCATCCCAGCAGCTTGTGGCGAAGCGTTCGTCGTCGAGAAACGCGAGTCGCGTCATTTCATATCCCGCTGCACCGGCGGAAAAAACATGAATATCCTCTAAATCGCTCAGAGCAACCTGACCGCTGCTTAAGCCTGCTGCCAGCATTTTGCTGTTCGGGCTGAACGCCAGCGTATTCACCGCAGCACCCGCGTGAAGCGTGTTCATGAGATTAAGGGTAGGGCGGTCATACAGGCGAATCTGCATATCGCTGCCGCCTGCTGCAAAAAAGCGACCATCCGCGCTGAATGCCACCGCTTTGAACGGCGAGTCATGAACGATTTTCAGATCGGGTTCACTGCTGAAACCCGCTGTCCACAAGCCGAGACCGCCGCCATGCGCGGCGGCAAGCATCTCGCCATCGGGCGACCATGCCAGTTCACTGATGAACCCGATTGAAGCAGAGGCGAGGGCGGTCAGTCTGGTTGCGTTACCGGCGGTGATCAATGGAAAGCTCATCAGGATTTTTGAGACAACTCTCTGCTCATTCGTGGTGATTAGAACCCATCTGAATATTATCGAAACACGGCGGATGCCCTGGCGGGCATCCCTACAAAGCCATAAAAACAATGGTTTTGTTTGTAGGGACGTGCGCCAGCACGTCCGCGCTGCCATACAACATTCTGAATATTCAGATGGCTTTTTACAGGATTATACCCGTTGATCGCAGGGTGCATGAAACAAACAATGACCGAATGCCCTTAACGACAGATCTCGCCTGTCAGCGAGGGTTAGCGGCGCGGTATAATCCCGATATGCACATTGGCATCAACGCACACCTGCTTTCCGGCACTGCGGGCTATCGCAGCGCGGGGATACACCACTATATTGAGAATACGCTGCGCCACCTGCCCGCCTGTATCCCGCAGGATTGGCAGCTTTCGGTGCTTGTCGGTGATCAGTATGCGGGTCAATTCGACGGCTTAACGTTGCGTCGTTCTCGGCTCAACACAGAATCGCCGATCAAGCGTATCCTGTGGGAGCAGGCGATCCAGCCGTTCAATTTACGCGGTCTGGATGGATATCACGCAATGGCGTTTGTCGCCCCGCTGATTCTGTCGCCACCAATAGTTGTTACATTGTATGACCTCAGCTTTATTCATTACCCGGAGCGTTTACCGAAGGCGCGGCGGCTCTACCTGGAACGCTTCACCAGGCTAACCTGCCAACGCGCCCGCCGCGTGATCGCCATCTCGCAGGCGACGGCGCAGGATGCAATTGCTACGTTGGGTGTTTCTGCTGATCGTGTGGATGTCGCCGCGCCAGGCTTTGATTCAGGGCGATTTCACCCGCTGCCTGCTGAACAAATCGCCGCGTTTCGCAAGGCGAATGATCTGCCTGAGCGCTTCTGGCTGTTCATCGGTACGCTTGAGCCGCGTAAAAATCTGGTCACGCTGCTTGAGGGCTATGCCGCGCTCCCTGTCAGCGAACGGCTGCCGCTGATCATCGGTGGCGGCAAAGGCTGGGACTATGAGCCAATCTTTGAAGCGGTAGCGCGGTATCAGCTTGAGCCGTTTGTGCGCTTTACGGGGTTTATTCCTGCCGATGACCTGCCGCTCTGGTACAATAGCGCTGAAAGTTTTATTTATCCGTCCGTCTTTGAAGGATTCGGGCTGCCTGTCCTGGAGGCAATGTCGTCTGGCACGCCGGTGATTGTCTCGCACGCATCGTCGCTGATTGAGCTTGCCGAACCGTGTGGGCAACTGGTTGACCCGCACGACCCGGCTGCATGGCGTGATGCCCTGCGAATGGCGGGCGGAGACCCAGCTTGGCGTGAGATTGCCCGCCAGCGCGGGCTGGAACAGGCGCAGCGTTATCAGTGGGTAGATACTGCCAGACAGACTATTTTGAGTTATCAACGTGCATTTTTGAATGAATGACAATCCGCACCACCGCACCAACATAGAACCCTCATGGCTCATGCCGCTGCTGGACGCGGCACTGACGTTCCTTGCCTTTATTCTGGCTTACGCGGTTCGCTACCAGCTTCAAATTCTCCGCCCTGTCTACGAATTCAACAGCGCTGCCTTTGAACCGTATATTCCTTACGCGCTGATGTTCGCTGTCTGGCTCTACTTTTCGTATCGCGGCGCGGGCTTGTACAAATTCAGCCGAACGCGGGGCTGGGTGGATGAGGTTTATACCATCATCAACGGCGTCGCCGCAGCAACCGTGCTGCTCATGGCGATCAGCTTCATTTTCCAGCCGCTCGTTTTCAGCCGCCTGATGCTCATCTATGCCGCCGCGTTCACGGTTATTCTGCTGGCACTGGCACGTGCGATTCGGCGCATCATCTATGCGCGGCTGCGGGCGAGAGGCGTTGGCATTCAGCGCGTGCTGGTCGTCGGCGCGGGTGAGGCGGGTTTAGCCGTGCTGCGGACGATGATCGCCCGTAAAGAACTTGGCTATCACGTCATCGGCTATCTGGACGACAACCCGTCCAGAGGCGCGGTGGATCTGGGTCGTGTGCGCGGGCTGGGCGGCACGGATAATCTCGAAACCCTGCTGCATACCGAGCAGGTGGATACTGTGATCATTACTCTGCCGTGGTCACATCATGACAAAATTATGGCGCTGGCGCAGATTTGCGAAGGTGCCGGCGTAGAAGTCAGTGTTGTGCCTGACGTTTTCCAGTTGAATCTGCGTCAGGTGCAGATCGAAAACGTGGATGGTATCCCCCTGCTGCGCGTCAACAGTCATGCGCCGTTCAAGGATAGCAATCGCCTGTTGAAACGTATTCTCGATGTCGGGCTGGTCGTGCTGTTTGCGCCGATATGGATGCCTCTGTTCGCCATAATTGCGGCTGCGATTCGTCTTGAAGGCGACGGTTCGATCTTCTATTCGGCGTGGCGCGTGGGCGAAAACGGGCATGAATTCAGGATGGTCAAGTTCCGCAGCATGGTGCCGGATGCCGATTCGCTGCGAGCGGAACTGGTCAAAACCCATGAACTTGACCCGCGCCATCCCAAGATCAAGGATGACCCGCGTGTGACGCAGGTCGGGCGTTTCATCCGCCGCACAAGTATGGACGAACTGCCAAATGTATTAAACGTCCTCAAAGGGCAGATGAGCCTCGTCGGTCCGCGCCCGCCCACGCCGGACGAAGTCTCGCTGTATGCGCCGTGGCACCGCCAGCGCCTGCAGGTCAAGCCGGGCATGACCGGTTTATGGCAGGTCAGCGGGCGCAGCGAAGTCGGTTTTGATGAAATGTGTTTGCTTGATATTTATTACATCGAAAACTGGTCTATGGGGTTGGACGCGCAAATCCTGATGATGACGATTCCCCGTGTGCTGCTGCGGCAGGGCGCGTATTGATGGCAAATGACACTTAATCGCCTTGCATCAGAAATATCCTGATGATACAGGACATCAATCGGTTCTGGAGAATGATGAGGGTGACGACGCATGATCAATCAGGAAATGCTGATCGAGAAAATTTTCGATTATCTGAACGGATTACTGTCTGAACGCGAACTCGTTCTGTGGGCAGAAGACGCTTTAGTGCAACTCTTTGAGACAGACGCCGAGGTTAGCGACGAAGAAAATGTGATTGAAGTGCTGACCTACATCGGCGCGGGCGATTCACCGGGCTTTCCGCTTACATGGTCTGTGCTCATGCAATTTCTGAACCAACTCGGCGCGAAAGCCCATGTTGTTCGTGAAGCGGTTTAGCCTACCCGCGTCCACAAGCCCGTACCCGCATCCTGCTCCCAGCCCGGCGGCGGCGAAGGCTGGCACTGCGCGGGCATGATCGACTCGGCTTGCGGGGAAAACACCACATTCACATTTGCGCCCGTCACTAACTGGACAAAATTTCCGATCACCAGCCGCGCTTCATTGGCGGCGCGATTCAGAATGCCGCCTTCCAGCGACTGATCTCGGAAACTCGTCAGGGCGCTGTAATCCGCCAGCATACGCGCCGCATCCCAGTCCACTGTGCAGACCGTCGTTGTTCCTTCATATTGGCGTATGTAATCCACCGCGCAGCTTGCTAACTGCGGATAGGGCAGGGTAATCGTATACGTATTGCTGATGGCGTCAAAGACGATATCATCCTGTGTCAGCTGAGTCAGGTCTATCCCCGCCGAAATCGTGCCCTGCGCGACATGATTGGCGGCGAAGCCGCAGGCATTCAGCGGACCCTGTGTCACATTCACCTCAATATCCGCCTGAGCAAGCTGTGCCTGAACGCTGACCAACTGTCCCATTTGCTGAATCCCAACCAGCACCGACGGCGCACTGTTGACGACGGCGCGTGGCGGCTGGTTGGCGCTGTTCAGAACGCCCGAAATGCCATTCACGAATCCGTTTGTCAGGTTGCTGATTGAGTTGCCCGTACTGATTGACCAGATGACCGCAGCGACGCCGATCAGCAGTAGTAACCCGCCTACGCCCATAAGCATCCAACTGCAACCAGACCGCCCTTTGCGAACGTTATACACAATTTGGGGCTGTGGCTGCGCTGGCGGCGGCGCGTATGGCGCGTGATCCTGCGGCACGCGGATTTCCTGTTCACGGATAGTCCGTCCGCTGCCTTGAACAGTGATCTGTTTTTGATTATCGTCGTCGAAATGATTGCCCAACGGTAAATCCTCGTGAAATGCGGCAATTATAATACGCGCAGCGAGGCGATTCGTTGCGTATGAATCGCATATAAACTTTTCACTTCGCGCAATGCAGGCAGCGTTTTTCACCTGAAACGCTAAACCAACCGCTTGTGAAAGGGGGTATAATCAGGGTATAGATCTGCTGAATGGGTGAGACGAAATGCTCAATGTCATTTATGATGGCAACTGCGTCATTTGCAACAGCACAAAGCGGGCATTTTCCGCGCTGGACTGGCTGCACCGCCTGAACTGGATCGATCTCCATGATACGTCGCGGATGAAAACAATTGCGCCGCGAATCAGCGAAGATCAGGCGATGGGTCAGATTCATGTGCTGGATGGTGAGAAGATTTACGCCGGATTTTATGGCACGCGACGCATGATGAAATCGCTGCCCCTGCTTTATCCCCTTTGGCTGCTCATGCATCTACCAGGCATGACGTGGGTGGGAAACCAGGTCTATCGCTTTATTGCCCGTAACCGTTACACGATCAATCGGCTGGCGGGTAAACCCGTGTGCGAAAACGACATGTGCAGGATAGCCTGACCAACCCGCTAAAGAATTGAACTGGCAGAAGCACCGAGAAAATATACGGTGCCTCCGATTGACGACACTTCCCGTAGTGGTACAATGAGTCACAGCATCGCCCTTATAGCTCAGTGGATAGAGCGGCGGACTCCTAAGCCGTGCGCCCAGGTTCGATTCCTGGTAAGGGCAAGAGGTTCTACAGAGTGATTCACGGGAATAAATGGCTCGTGAAAAACCGCACAAAAAGCGCTCGTCTGGTTGTATAATAGCGGTAACTACCAGGTGAGCGCTTTATGTTTCCCATCATTCTCGCGCATGGCGCGTTAGGTCCGTTTGATGAAATCATCCTCATCGGCGTCGTCATTGCCTTTGTTGGCATGATGTGCTTCAGTTGGTGGCGTTCGCGCCATGAACTCGACGAGGATGAATCGGGCGCTGAGTCCGCGTCGCCCTCTGCCGATCAATCAGAGTCCACTTCAAATCATGATCCTGCAGAAACGGCGGATCGTTTCCGCCTCGATTAAACTCCTTCTACTGTGCCTTTTGCTGGCGCTGTTCACGCCGCGCCTTGCAGCGGCGCATGGCTATTTGATTCGCGCCATCCCCGATGACAGCGCCGTTCTCGAACATTCCCCCGCCCGCGTCCAGTACTGGTTCAGCGAGCCGCTTGAACCCGCCTTCAGCAGCCTGACAGTGCGTGACACGGCAGGGGCGATCATTGCCACCGGTGGCACATCCGCGCAAAATCCGAACGTGCTGGAAACACGGCTGCCCCTGGACTTGCCCGACGGTGCCTATATCAGTGACCTTCGCCTTGCCTTTGCCAGTGATGGGCATGTGATCGCCGAAAGCCGTGTCTTCTTTGTGGGCGATGCCGTCAGCGGTGTACAGGGGTCAGCGGGCAGCAGTGCGCCAGAGCCGCTGGAGATCATCTGGCGAACCGCGCTGCTCTCCGCCTTAATCTTGCTGCTTGGGGCTTATGCCTTATATGCGCTGGTGCTTGTCCCCGCGTGGGGCAGCCCGACCTATCCATTCGGAAATCTCCCTCCGCGTGTGATGAAGGCGTTGAACATCATCCTTATCGCAGCGCTTGCCGCTGCCTTTGGTGCCAATATTCTGGCGCTGTTGCAGCAAAGCATGGCATTTTTTGGCGCGGATTTGGGGCGTGTTCTCAGCGAAGGACTGTTCACAGTTGTGCGGACAAGCACCCGCTTTGGAACCATCTGGAATGCGCGTATGATTATCCTGATCGGTATCGCCGCCCTGCACGGTGCGAGTCTCTATTTTCGGGATCGGCAGCCCGCGCTTGTCCGCCCGTTCTGGACAGCGAATGCGTGGGGCGCGGCACTGGCATTAGGGACGATGAGCGTGACCAGTCATGCGGCTGGCGCGACACTGCTGCCATGGGCGGCACTGTTCACAGACTGGCTGCATTTACTCGGCGTGGCATTATGGGCGGGTGGGCTGGCGGCGTTGGCGCTCATCTTGCCTGTCGCGTTGCAGCCGTATCATGGCGAGGCGCGGCGGCGGGCGCTCCTGGCAGCGCTCAACCACTTCTCACCGCTGGCTGCCGCCTGCCTCATCCTCGTCATTGCGACGGGCATATTTAGCGCGGCAGTGTGGATAACTGCCCCGCAGGATGTCACGACTCGCTACGGCATCACGTTGGCATTGAAGCTGTTTCTGGTCATGGCGTTGATCGGCGTTGCTGCCTTGCATCACGCCGCCCTCCGCCCAGAACGCTATCAGCGGTTTTCAGGGCTGGCGCAGCGCTTCGGTGTCCGCCTGATGAGCCTGCGCCTTGAAGTTGTGCTGGCGATGTTTGTCGTCATATCAGCAGCGATTTTGAGCGCCACCCCAGTGCCGACTCCTGTAACGTCGGTTTCAACAGCCGCGCCATCGGAAACGATTGAGCAAGACGACACTACGGTCACGATGACGATTTCCCCCGGCGGTACCGGTGTCAACACCTATGATGTGGTTATCCTGCGAGATGGCGTTCCGCAGGATGATCTCAGTGTTCGCGTGCAGATGGTCAACCCGCTGCTGGATAAGCGCAGCGCGTGGTTGATTGCCGAAAGTGCGAGTGACGGTTTGTATATCAGCGCAAGCAACGATCTGGATGTCGCGGGTGACTGGCTGACGATCCTTGAGATCAGCGGAAACAATTCCGCATTGCCTTATCAGCGGCTTGTCTATGAATGGACGATCTCGCCTGACGCAGCGGTATCCCTCTCACGGCCGCCATCGCTTCTCAATTTGCTTGCCCTTGTGGGCGTGATTGTGGCAGGGCTTTTTGCCCTGTTCCCGCTGCTCAGAATCGGCTATCGTAAACTGGACAAGCGGGCAATGCCCGTCGCGGTGGCGCTTGGTGCGTCCGCCGCTGGCGTTGCCGTCATCATCATCGGGTTGGGTGCGGCGCAAAGCGTGTCATCGCAGTATCAGGCATTGACCAATCCACCGCCAAGTGTCGTCAATGCTGTATTGCCCGATACCGGGTCGCTTTTGCGCGGGCAGGCGCTGTTTCAGTCCGCCTGTGGCTGGGACGCGCTCGGCGGCGATTGGATCGAGTTGACCCGCCGACTTGAGCGAATGCGCGACGAAGCGCTCTACGCCGCCATCGTGCGGGGGTGGGCGTCACTCCCTGCCTGCGGCGCAAATTTCACCGAAAATCAGCGCTGGGACATCGTGAACTATGTTCGTTCCGTCGCGGCACAGTAACCAGGAAATGGACAAATAATGCTCAAAATCATCTATGCCAGTGCCGATCAGGATGTGGCGCAGCGTATCATGCGCGGGCTGCAACAGGACGCAAATAACCCTGTGGGCGATATGCTTCTGCCCGACGCCTCGCAAAAACGCGGCGATATTCTGCTGCTCGTGCTGTCGCCGACGGCATGGGCGGATAAGGGCGTTAAAAATGTGACGTATCAGGCGCTCGATAACATGCAGCATGTCATCCCGATTTATGCACAGGCGACGAAGCTGCCGCATGTGGTGGATCATCTTGACGCGGTGGATTTCTCCAAAGGCGATAATTTTGCCGACCTGAACGCTCGTATCGCTTTTCTCAGTTCGCCGGAGGCGCCACCGCCCATCAAGGTGCTTACGCCCAGCCTGCGCCGTTCTAACTGGCGCGTTGGCGCAATCTTTATTTTGTTGATTGTCAGCATGTTCTGTATCGGCATACTGGCGATTGGTGGGGGTGTTTCGCGCCCGCCTGAAGCCGAATACAACGCCGTCGAAACCGCTATACGGGGGACGATAGACATGGAAATCGCTCAAGAGTTAAACCAGTACGTTTTGTTTTTACCGCAAGGTACGGACGAAGCCGCCAGTTATGCCGCGACTCTCCAGCAGGTGCCGACCCGCTATCGCCCGTTTATGGCGCAGACGGCGACTGGCGCGGCACTCGCTACTGTTCAGCCGACGATTACACCAACCGCCGAAGCCGAAAGCACGGACGCGCCGTAAATACGGCGGCGAATATGGCGGCGCTTACGGGGGACGTCTTCGTTATTGGCGCGGGACCGGCGGGGCTTGCCAGCGCTCATTATCTCGAAAAGGCGGGTATTGCCTATGTGATCGCCGAACGCACCAACGAAGTTGCCTCCACATGGGCGCGGCAGTACAAGACGCTGCGCCTCAACACCGCCAGCTTCGTCACCCATCTTCCGGGCAAGCGAATGCCGCTGTCCACGCCAATCTACCCGACGGGCGAACAACTTTACGCCTATCTGCTCGACTATGCCCGTGACCACGACTTCAATATCCGCTTTGGGGTTGAGGTTCTGCTCGTGACTCCTCATAACGGCGGCTGGCAGGTCGAAACGAGTATCGGCTCGGCATGGTTTCGCTGTGTTATTCTTGCCAGCGGGCGCTACAACAATCCGTATGTGCCGTCGTTAGAAGGTATGCCAGCATTTCACGGCGAAATGCTGCACGCCCATGATTACCGCGCACCCGAACCATTTCAAGGCAAGCGCGTTTTGGTGGCAGGGGCAGGTCCCAGCGGGGTAGACATCGCCCTCGAAATAGCCGCGACCGCAGAACACCCCGTCTACCTGGCGATTCGCAGCGATATTGTCGTGGCGCGGCGTTATCCCTATGGTTTGCCCGATACCGCGTGGCAGTTGATCTCCCGATATTTCCTGCCGAAGCGCTGGCGTAAGCCATTTCTCGATAAAATGGTCTACCAACCTTTTCCAGACGCCCCCGACAGCGGCTTGATTCTGGCGCGTAACCGCACGGATCGGCGCGGTACGTCTACGCCGGTGCGCGGGCGGGCGCTGCTGGATGCCATTCGGGATGTAACGATCAAGCCGGTCGCCGGCATCGCCCGCTTTCACGAAAACAGTGTTGAACTCTGCGACGGCTCTCACGTCGAGGCGGACAGCGTTATCCTCTCTACCGGTTATCGCCCCGTGCTGGGATTTCTCGACTTCCCCTATGAGACTGACTCACAGGGTTATCCGGTTCGCGCCGATACGCTGGATGAAGGCGGCACGACGGAGGTTCTGGGGCATCCCGGCTTGTATCTGGTCGGGCGCTTTTATCGCGGCTTAGGTCCGCTCAACAACGTTCGCTATGAGGCAAAAAAGGCGGTTGAGGAGATCAGGCTAAGGTTGGAAAATGAGCCATCATCCGATGCGAAATGACAGATGTGCTGGCGCACATCCCTACACCTGCGAACCTGCGTAGGGACGCCCGCCAGGGCGTCCGCTTCGTGGCTTGAATCGTTCTTTTGACTTTGCTCCCCTCTCCCCGCTTGTGTGGGAGAGGGGCTGGGGG
>Ga0224722_1000420_pt1 | contig 24651 bp, 13 predicted proteins | sample Balambano_FR1_Me_FD_161646 | JGI IMG/M metagenome (GOLD analysis project Ga0224722, IMG submission 161646) | Freshwater sediment microbial communities from Lake Towuti, South Sulawesi, Indonesia - Balambano_FR1_MetaG | ecosystem: Environmental > Aquatic > Freshwater > Lake > Sediment | place... | reverse complement strand
ATTCTGTAATGCAAAGGTTATTTCCATCGCGGCTAAAAGTTGTTCGCAAGGCTTCATGTCGCTGAACTAGTTCCTGAAAAGCGAGCTCTAAAGCATTAATATCCAGATCACCCCGCAACTGGAGTGAAATAGATTCGTTATAAGCACAATTGGCATCATCGCCCAACTGCACAGATGCCCAAATCTCTTTTTGCGATTCGGTTGCTGGGGCAGTTAGCAAAACTTCACCCTCAGCAAAAGGATCAAAATCGACAGCAGTGCCTGTTGTCGGCTGACTAATTGGGGATGAACTCATATAACACCTCCAAAACTTACTGAAAACTTAGCTAGCGCGCCTGTCGAATGCTGTAAATTGGCGATCGCCGACGTAGTAACCTTACCTAGATGATTTTGAATAACAAATTGCGACGGTTGAGAAATACTTTCACCAAGAGCATTAAAAGCTGACACAGAGTAAACAGCATCCTGCTTGGCATCCTTGTCGCGAAACTCCAACACAAGCTGAGAAGGTTCTGGGGCGTCTCCAAAATTGTGTCTTTGACCTTGCAGGGTTTTGATCAATGAATTGTCACGATAAATCCGAAACAATGGCAATCCGTTCTCCAAATCAGGGACGAAATCCCAAGTTAAAACAACTTCTGCTTTACCAGTTCGCATGACTCGAACATTCGTTGGAGCAGCAGGTTTTTGAGTCGGCGAAATTTTAGTTGGATAACAATTCTCGGCTGGATATTGGATCAGGTTAAAAACGAAGAGCTTTTGTCCAACTCTGCATGCCCCATGCCTTAATCGATTCCAGGCACTCATAGTGAGATACTGCTGCCATTTCCGGGCAGTCTCTTCGTTGGGCAGCCACGCTGCTTCTAAAGGGTTCCCTTGGTATTGAGCTACGGGGGCTACTTCGCGAGTGGCTGTGTTACCTAGCCAACCCTGAGATATTTCGATCGGACGTAGGTTGATGACATGACTGTTATTTGCCTGTCTTGCCGTCAAAACCGCGTCTAGATAGGGAATTGCAAGAAACCTCGTATCGCCAGCTTCATGGGCTGCACTTGTTTCTACCGCAAGTGCCCAACTAGCTCCCGCTTTCCTAAATTTAGGAAAAATTTTCTTTATGAGGGTAATACACTGATCCACATTGGGATCTTGATCACCAACTGTCCAGAGAACTGGCACACCAAGCATGGCTGGAACTGCCTTAGGATCTAACTCTAATATCTCTGATCGACCTGAAGAAAATAAAATTCCCCCACATCTCATGTTAACAACAGAAACAATTCGTTCTGGATGGTAACGGAGCATTTGCATTGCCCAATCTGCGCCGCCAGAATGTCCCCACAAAACCCAAGGTAGTTTGTCTAACTTTGGATAATTGCTCTTCTTTGCCAACTCAGTTAAAGCTTTCAGAAACGCCCGTTCTGTAACTCTGTCTTCACCTGCTTCATCTGTGCACATTGGATAAATGTCTGGAAGCTTTGTTCCTAAAAGAGCAAACTGATGCTTTGAAGCCAATGCCTGCCACTGCAAATCATTAGCATGATCTAGCCCTGTCGCTTTAGCTAAATCACCGCATCCATGCTGTTTCACAATTAAGCCGCGGAGATTTGCTACATCGTCAGGAATCCACAGCCTGTAGTGAGCTTTTACCTCTCTATCTGTAGATTTTGGCAGCACGATCGCCGCCTCATAATAACTTCCACGAGGAAATCCAAAATCCTTGCGATTGCCACCGTCTGATTGATTGGGCAAAGATTTTGGAATCGTTGCCAACCATCTTCTCCAACCCCAACCTGCAAGAGATAGAGCTAGAATTAGCAACAGAAGTAGTAGCCTCCATTTATAGCGAAACATAAACCAATTAGTAGTTTTTTTAGCAATTGTAGTTTTTCATTTGAGATGTACGAACTGCTTGGGCAGAAAGTTTTAGTAATTTCTTGACCCGGTTAATTCATAGTTGGCGGATATCCTGCTTTGTTGTCAGTCTTTTATCAAAGAACAACTCGATCACAATGGAATTGGAATTGGAGATGGATGGATTCATACTAGAACCTCCGAATCAGAAACCGACGAATAAGTAGAATTAACACCTTAAGCTTTAAGATTCTGCAACTAGCTTGAAATAGAAGCCGTAGTAGGCGTTAATTCGGCGATCTGGATGGAAGGGAATAAGGCATTGGCGATCGACCTGCCAACTATCCATCAACTCGTACCCAATTGCCTGCAAAGCCTGAATAAACCCAAGTCGATTTTCGACTTTATAGGGACTAAAGGCATAGCCCAGGTTTTGTAACGTTACAAATGTGGAAGCCTCATAGAATGGTGTATGGTTAATCAAAAGATGTTTAGGTTTAGCTTTAAACCGGCTCAATAGGGCGGCTAGAGTTGGCTCAATATATTGCAGGGTGCCTACAGTAAACAGAATATCGTAACCATCCGCATCCGCTAGCTCAGTTGTGAATTTGAGAGCAGGGCTGTTTGTTTCCCGCGCCATTTTTTCACCTGCTTTGACTAATTCCGACAGTTCACATACAGTCCAACGTAGATTCTCTGGAAAGCTAATGTGTTGCCGGAAGCCGTAATAACTAACACCCACATTGCCACCCAGATCAAAAACAGTAGTGCTATCTTCTAAAGCCTGCTGTAGCCAGGGTAGGACTGGATAATCAAATGGGTCAAGCCTGCCCAACACCCTGCAAGCCGTATATTCTGACACAGATGATTGTTCATGTATGTCGGACTGGTTGTGGCTAATACGGGTATTGGGTGGCAAGGCTTGTAGTGCCTCTGCAAATGTGCTGTATACGCCTCGACAGGCTGCTGTTTTGCGAGGAAAGCACCAGTAAAAACGGTAATAATCAGAAATAATCGGTGCATTGAGCAGGAAGGTTTGAGGAAATTGCCTCAGCTTGGAAACTGCTCGGACGGGCAATTTCAACAATTTTCTAATCCGGTTGATTCCCGATTTATGGACATCTTGCTTCGTCGTCGGCTTTTTGTCGGACAAAAAACCAATCAACTGAATTTTAAGAGCATCCTGCCAAGCTGATTGCCCCGGTGGAGTTGGTTTGAGTTTGAGCTTGCGCAAAAAGTAGTTTGCTTGATAAGTTCTTGCTTTTAAGTCAAACGATCGCAAATAGAAGTTAATACTCAGGGTGACTGAAAATTGCTGATTAGTTTTAATCCAGTGGGGCGCATTCACTGGTTGATGAACGCCTTGACCGGGAATTAAGTGATAGACACTGGCTTTAGATTGGTTCTCAGGGCGATAATCAGCAGATTCAACATTGCCAATATAAAACGCTTCTAGCTCCTGTTCCGTCAAGACAGAGCGATCGCTTTGGTCAAATACATTAACTTCCTTCTCACCCTTAATTTGAAATAAGAAGTTAGATTCGTGATCAATATGGTAATTGGTGATGGTATTGGGCGAAGTGATGAAAATATAGGCATTCATCCAAGTGATTTCTTGCCGCAGTGAAACGTCTGTTAGTACTTCTAGCTCTGAGATGATTTGATCTAGCAGCGCTTGGTATTCGGGATCAGTTTCAGCATCATTGATTAGCACCAAGGAGCCAGATTCTTCAATACGGGCGATCGCCTCTTCTACCCGACCTTTGTGAACTCGGTCTGACCATTTACAGCCAATTGGAATCTGTCCTCCTACCAGACAAGTTACTTTCTCTGATCCCAACTTGGTCGAAATAAATTCTGCTAGCTCAACTAGACGTGGGATCTGAAATAAGGGATGGTCTGCTAAGTTGTGTGAAAACCCAAAAGATACCTGATTAAACTGTTCACGAAAACTGCTCGATTCTGCATTGATAACTCGGTTGGGAAATGCTTGCGGAGTTTGGTTAAGTGGTTGAAGCTGAGTAGAAGACATAACTATGCTCTCCAAAATTTTCTAATTAAATAAACGGTAACTAGGAGAAATATTTTTTCTGTAACTGTTTGATTTCACGCTTAGACCTGCGCCAAAGCCGTTGTGGCAAATCCTGGCGATAACCTTTCCAATCTGTCATTCGCAAATAGTGGAAAAACAGATCAGTGGCAGGATTATTTTGCGGAACTGACCAGGGTTTTTCGGGGGAGGTGTAATGCAGGATATATGCATCATCAATTTCTTCTTGAGTCATGCCTCTGGCTTCTGTGCTGTTCCAGCGAAGATCAAGCTCTTTCCATTGATCTCTAACAATTGCCACTAGCACATCATTGTCATGCCATCGAATGTATTGCAAATTCTGCTCAATATAGTTGAGTGCTTTAGCACATAAATTTTCAGAGCGCCATTTTGTCAGGTTAAAAACCAGCACACCAGCACTTAAGTATTTATCATCCTCAGAAAACCCCAATTCCTGCCAGTTTACAAGTCCTCGCGGATGAGAAACATAGCGAACAAACTTAGTGCAAGCAGCAAGCAAATAATTATCACCTAAGTCCATGTCCCAAAGCTTGCCCAAGTCTTGTTTCACTACAAGATCACAGTCTAAATAGATTGCTTTGCTTAATTCCGCAGGAAGTAATTCTGGGATTAGTAATCGATACCAGGTAGCATTGGAAAGTGTTTGTAGGCTTGGTAGTTGATTATTCAATATACCTTGCTTACTTAAAATTGAGGGTTTAGGAATCCATCTAATTTCGCATTTCTTATGCTTCAGAGAGTTAGTAATTCGATATTTATTCTGAGGTCTAATGTCATCATCAATGACAAACAACAAGATTTCCAGAGCGTGATCTAAATTCTCTATAGCAGAGCGAATAGTCACGGCAAGGGGCATTGCATAGTTATCATCTGCTGCACAAACTACTACAATTGGACTCTGCTGCGCTTCTGAATTATTTACTTCATTGAGCGGAAGACTAGCTGACATAATAACCTCCAAAGCTAATTGATTTAGCGTTGCAAGAAAAGCACTTCTTGTCCAATATCTACAAACTTATCAGCTATTTTGAATCCTAAATTTAAAAGCTTAAGCTTTAAATCTTGAGCTTTAAACTCATTGAGGGACATCGTATGTATTTCAATTATAATTTTGTGAATATTATGCAAATCGGCATTCTGAAGCAGGTGATATTCACCCCCTTCAATATCAAGGATTAGAAATGTTGGATTGATTTGTTGTACTTCTGCATTGAAACTTTTAACAGGAACTTTAACGACTTTTGCAATTTTTTGATTTATTGGATATATTGTGGATGATGCCCAGAAATCTTTTGTGATGTAAAAATCTCTCTCGCCTGTAGTGTGATCAAGCAAGCAAATATCGAGAGATGGAGAAACATGATTCAATTCATAGTTCTTCCTAATGTACTGTTCTAATTCAGGGTTTGCTTCAAAGCTGAAAACTTTTTTAGAACCGTTTCTTTTAGCACAAAAGATGGACAGCAATCCGATGCCCGTCCCGAGTTCCATTACAATATCGTCTTTTGTAAGATGAGACTTTAAAGCCTCAATTTCTGGCTTTTCATAGCAGCCATAGTGAAAGGATCTCTGTACTTTTGGAGATATATAATCACCCATAGGAATCTTGATGTCTTCAATCTCAAAAGTAAAATGAGTTAGTGAGCGATATTTCGCTGCAAGCGGAGATTCATGGTACTCCAACTTATTAATCACTTTTTCAATCACTTGACTTAAAAGTTTCATTATCTTTAATCCTATTAGTCTGAGGATAGGCTTTGGGTTTGAGAGCTTGTTAAGAAACTCCCTCTATCTGCAAGTATTTTCCTGGTCGCTCTGGATCAGGAATGTACCAGGCAGGGTTTCCCTCTGGATCCTTGCCTAAACGGGCACCGGGCTGGGGTGGCCGGTTTCGATCGCTTTTTCCATTTCCGTTAGCTCCTGTACTTGTAGAAGTGACACTGGGAAGGAAGCCACTCATTTGCAGCTCTGCCACGCTATCTTTGAGGGCGCGAACGATAAATTCAATCTCAGCATCAGTGTGGGAGAGAGTAAAGAAACAGGGACGGTGATCCCAAACGTGGACACCTTTTTCGCGTAGCAGGTAGAACAAGAGTTGGGCGTAGGGAAGTTCCGTTGGATAGGAAATGTAGAAGAAAGAGGAGAAGTGGTCGATTTTAAGTGGTGCTCCCACTCGCTCAAAGTGCTGATTTAGGTGAGTAGCGAATATGTTGACTTTTTCCGTGAGCGATCGCTGTAACTCTCCCCCCCCTTCGCGTAACTTCAGTAGTACGGCTTCGGCAGCCGCTAAGGCCATTGGATGCCGCACAAAGGTTCCGGCGAAGAAAGTGACCCCGACCTCTGGAATCGAGGCATCTCCGTATTCCCAGTAGCCACCATCCAATGCATCTAGGTAATCTGCTTTGCCAGCTAGAATGCCGATCGGCAATCCACCGCCAACCACTTTGCCATAGGTTGCCATGTCTGCCTGAATACCGAAATATGCCTGCGCTCCACCGGGATGTACCCGGAAGCCTGTGACGACTTCATCAAAAATGTAGGCAGTGCCAGATTGTTCTGTTAACCGTCGGAGATCTTGCAGAAATTCCTTTGGCTGTAAACCAGGATCGCGACTGCGAACGGGTTCTACCAGAATGGCAGCTAAGTCATCGGCGCGATCGCGGAGAATGTTCAAAGATTCTGGGGTGCCATAATCGAGTACCAGCAGATTCTCAAACATGCAGGGCAGAATGCCAGGGGCGGCGGGCATGGTTCTCAGGTTTGCTCCCGGTCGGTAGAGAGCTTCATCGAAGGTACCGTGGTAGTCGTTGGCAAAGGTGGCAACTAGGTCGCGTCCAGTGACAGTGCGTGCTAGCCGCAGCGTTGCCATTACCGCTTCTGAACCCGTGTTGCAGAAGGCGACCCGTTCCATACCAGTAAATTCGGTGATCAGTTTGGCAACTTTGCCCGCCAATGGAGTTTGCGGTCCAATTTCGATGCCTTTCTCCATTTGGGCAAGGACGGCTGCTTTGACAAAATCGGGATTCCAGCCAAAGAAGTTTAGGCCAAAGCCATTGGTCAGGTCGATGTACTCATTCCCGTCGATGTCCCAGAGTTTAGAGCCTGCGGAGCGATCGGTGACGATTGGATAAACCATCTCCTTCAGCAGGGGAGTAAATCCTGAAACCGTACGGGGATCTGCCAAATAGCGACGATGCTCCTGAGTTTGCCGTTTGGATTCTTGAGTGCGCTTGACATAGCGATCGATGATGCGATTCAGCGCATTAGTTTGCTCAGAAGTTAATTCCGTCGAAACAGACTTTTCAATTCTGGCTCCTGGCCCGCGCGATTTGTGCTGCACCTTAGGCGCTTCATCGAGAGTTGCAGGAGGCGCGATCGTGGCTGGCGCGGGGGTAACTGGAGCCAGCACAGGAACTGCTGAAATGTCTGGCTGAATTGTTGTTGAAGGCGCTGCCTTTGCTTGTCCTAGAAGTTCCAACTGACGTGCCATCAGTTGTAGTTGTTGAGCAACTAAAGCTGCGATCGCCCCATTAGCCTCAAGATCAGGAGCAATTGGAGGAACTAAGCGCTCAGGACTACTGCCATTCATGGAACTGGAGCTAGGAGGGGTGATCATAACGGGGGTAGATCCAGAAAGGGTTTCTGATGAAGCGGTTGAAACCGTTGGCGTTGGGGCTGGCAGGGCATCGGCAGGCAAAGCCCGATCAATGAAATCTGACAAAGTATCTAGATTAGGACAATCTTCTAAAAGATGGCGGAAGGTGATTTTAATCTTAAATTTCTTTTTGAGGGCGAGGGCAACCTGGGTTAAGGAGAGGGAATCTAGCCCTAGTTCTAAGAAAGTAATGGTTTCGCTAGCACCTCCCATTTCTAATCCAGAGGTTGTTTCTAAAACCTCTTTGAGTATAGGAATAAGCCGTTGTTTACGAGATTCGGTAATGAGAGACATTTCTGAACGGGTAGAAGAGGGTTTTATATCAGCGGTTTGTGAAGGTGAGCGATCGCCTGGTGCATTTGTCAGAGTTAGATTTGAGGCTTGATTTTCAGGGAGAGCAGGCACGAGTTGGACAGGGACACTTTGGGCAGGAGCGGGTTTGGGGTCAATCCAGTAGCGTTGCCGCTCAAAGGGATAGGTTGGGAGAGGGATACGATGTCGGGTTTCAGCAGCGTAGAAGCACTGCCAGTCAAGCGAGACTCCAGCCAGCCAGAGTTGCCCGATCGCTTGCATGATGGCACTCCATTCAGCATTATTCTCGGCACTGCTGCCTAAGGAAGCGATCGCTATCTGTCGCTTCAAATCAGTGGCTTGCTGCCGTGCCAGAGTCGCCGCTGTGGCGCGAGGACCAACCTCTAGTAGAACTCGTTCAGGAACTTGCCAGAGGGTACGTACTCCATCAGCAAAACGAACAGTTGCCCGCAGGTGGCTGGCCCAGTAAAGCGGGTCGGTAGCCTGAGCATCGGTAATCCAATCAGCGGTCACAGTTGAGACAAACGGAATAGTAGGTGGAGCCAGTTTAATGGTTTTAACAACCTCAGTAAACGGCAAAATGACTGGTTCCATCATGGGTGAATGGAAGGCATGGGAAGTATGGAGCAGCTTGCAGGCAATTTCCTCAGCTTCCAAAGCCTGCTGTAGTGTCACGATCGCCTCCGTTGGCCCTGCCACCACGCAAAGAGAGAATCCGTTAATGGCAGCGATCGCCATTTCCGCAGTCAGCCGTGACTGGACAACATCCGCCGATTGGCGTACTGATAGCATTGAGCCACCCGGCAAGTCCCACATCATGCGTCCGCGCGTGGCGACCAACTTTAGCCCGTCTTCAAGGGAAAAGACTCCCGCCAGACAAGCGGCAACAAACTCGCCAATGCTATGCCCAATCATCGCCTGTGGCTGAATGCCCCAACTTTGCCACAGTTGAGCTAGGGCGTATTCAATCGTGAAGAGAGCAGGTTGAGTATAAAGCGTCTGTTTAAGCGATGCCGCTGCCGTTTCCTGATCATCAGGTGCAGGATACATGACTTCGCGCAGATCTCGACCCAGGTAAGGCGTAAGAATTTCAGCACAGCGATCAACTGCTTCTTGAAAGATTGACTCCTGCTCATACAGATTCAGCCCCATGTTGACGTACTGTGCTCCCTGTCCTGGAAACATGAAGACAATTTCGGGGTTACGCAGTTCTGTCTGGCGGGTGCTGGAATGTTTGACATCCAGAGTTTCTAGAGCGGCGATCGCCTCATCATGGTCTGAGCAAACGACAAAGCGCCGATGGTTAAAACCTTTTCGTCCTCTTTGCAACGTGTAGGCGACATCTGCTAGATTCACTTCCTGATGTTGCCGCAAATGCTTATGCAAGTTGTGGGTTGCTTGCTCTAAAGCCGTTGCAGTTTTGGCTGAGAGGAGAAGAAGTTGACAGGGGCGCGACGGACTGGAAGGTGCTAGTGCTGGAGCTTCTTCTAAAACGACGTGGGCATTAGTACCACCTACGCCAAAGGAACTAACACCTGCCCGTCTTGGCGTTTCACCGGCCGCCCATTCTCTCAGCTTGGCATTGACATAAAACGGACTGCGATCGAAAGCAATTTGCGAATTGGGAGCCGAAAATCCCAAACTGGCAGGAATTTTTTTGTGATGTAGTGCCAGTGCAGTTTTAATTAGCCCTGCCACTCCAGCCGCTGCTACCGTATGTCCAATATTGCTTTTAATCGAACCGATCGCACAAAAGCTAGTCGCATCCGTTTGCAAACGGAAGGCTTGAGTCAGCGCTTCAACTTCAATGGGATCGCCCAGAGGTGTTGCAGTTCCATGAGCTTCAATATAAGAAATGGTCTCAGCCGGAAAGTTAGCATCGGCTTGAGCAGCAGCGATCGCATTGGCTTGCCCAATGACACTAGGCGCAGTGAAGCTAACCTTACCAGAGCCGTCATTATTGATGCCAACTCCCTTAATCACAGCATAGATGCGATCGCCATCTGCCAAAGCATCTTCTAATCGCTTCAGGACGATAATTCCTGCACCACTATTGAAGGTCGTACCTTGAGCATTGGCATCAAAAGGACGACAATGCCCATCCGGAGAGAGCATGCCTCCTTCCTGGTAGAGGTAACCCGTGTTTTGCGGCGTAACGATCGAAACGCCGCCTGCTAAAGCCAAATCACATTGATGACTGAGCAAGCTTTGAACAGCCTGAATCGTTGCAACTAGAGAGGTTGAGCAAGCGGTGTTGATACTCAAACTGGGACCTGTCAGGTTGAGCTTATAAGCAGTGCGAGTTGTTAGAAAGTCCTTTTCATTTGCCAGCATCGTTTGAAAGGCACCCAGCCGCTCCACCACCTCTGGTCTTCCGCAAATATGGCGCTCAAAGTAATAGTTTTGTCCAGAACCAGCGTAGAGTCCGATCGCTCCAGCAAAAGCTTCTGGGGTATAGCCTGCATTTTCCAGGGCAGTCTGTGCTAGTTCTAAGAAAACTCGCGCTTGCGGATCCATAACTTCTGCTTCACGAGGACTGATGCCAAAGAAGGCGGCATCAAACTGTTCAGCATCTTGCAAAACGCCTCTGGCTCTGACGTAGTGAGGATCGTGACGTAGTTCAGGAGTTTCGCTAGGGTCAATCTCTGCATCACTAAAGAAGGTAATGGATTCTTTTGCCTCACAGAGGTTATGCCAAAGTTCCTCGATGCTACTAGCGCCAGGGAAACGTCCTACCATGCCAATAATGGCAACACCATTGGATGTAACTGGCGATCTCTGAAGTGACTCAACCTGATTTATCAGTTGAGGCTGTTGCGATCGACTGAGGTAGTTCGCTAATGCTTTAATCGTAGGGTATTGATAGAGGAGTACGGCTCGCAAATCAGGGTCGTATCGCTTCTGAATGCGAGTCATGACCTGCATTCCCATGAGAGAAGTGCCACCCAGGTCAAAGAAATTATCTTCGATACCAACCTGATCCAACCCCAAGACACTACCCCAAATCTCAGCCAGCTCTTTCTCTAACCGAGTGCCAGGAGCCACAAAATGTTCGGGCTGACCTCCTCTGGCAGGAATGGGTAGGGCTTTGCGATCGACCTTTCCTGTAGGGCTTAGAGGTAATTGATCCAACACCATCATGGCAGCAGGTACCATAAAGGCTGCCAATCGCTGTCTTAAAAAGTCCTTCAGGCTTTGAATACTAATCGGGTGGTTTTCTTGAGCAATCAAGTATGCAACTAGGCATTTGTTCCCAGGAGTGTCCTCACGTAGAATCACCCGGACATCTGCAACAGATTCATGCTGGCGTAGGACAGCTTCGATCTCACCTAGCTCAATCCGAAAGCCGCGCATCTTGACCTGATTATCTTGCCGTCCAATAAACTCAACATTGCCATCTGGCAGATAGCGCACCTGATCGCCAGTTTTATACAATCGTGCGCCACTTATTTGACTAAAAGGATGTGAAATAAATCGCTCTTGAGTTAAGTCAGGGCGGTTAAGATACTCTCTTGCTAGACCGTCGCCGCCGATATACAGCTCACCTGCAACTCCGATTGGAACAGGCTGTAGTTTTTCATCTAGTACATAAAATTCTGTGTTGGCAATCGGCTTACCGATCGGTAATGTAGTCAGACTTGCCTCAATTTGTCTAGGAATGCGGTAGGAACAAGCAAAAGTTGTACTTTCCGTAGGTCCGTAAACATGAATCACGGTTGTTTCCGGCAACTGAGTTAGAGCTTTCCGAATATGCGGAATAGAAATGGCTTCTCCACCCGTCAATACCTCACGTACAGGTAGCAGAGCATCTGGGATCTCTGCAACAAGTGCATTAAACAGGGCAGTCGTTAAGAAGAGAGTGCTAATTTGCTGCTCCCAAAGAATTTTCTTTAACAGGCGAGAATCAGGAATCCCGCTGGCTGGGTACAGGACACAACATCCTCCATGTAGTAAGGCTCCCCAGATTTCAAAGGTAGCTGCATCAAAGGAAATCGGAGCTAGTTGAAGCAGCGTCTGTGTTCCATCTAGAGGCGTAAAGTTAGTACCAAAAACCAGCCGCGTCACTCCTTGATGGGGAATCGCCACCCCTTTGGGTTTTCCGGTAGAGCCAGAGGTGTAGTTAACATACGCTAAATCAGCCGCCGTTGTTTCAGGGAAGAGAGTAGTAACGACAGCAGAATCAGCACCCCAGTTTTGATCTAAGCAAACGATACTGGCATTATGGGGGGGTAACTGATCAGCCAAATGCGATTGAGTGATAATAACGGGTGCTTGAGTATCGGTGAGCATCCAGGCAATACGTTCCGCTGGATAAGCCGGATCGATCGGCACATAAACCCCACCTGCTTTTAAGATGCCAACGATCGCCACAATTAGCTCAATTGTCCGCTCCATGCAGATGGCTACAAACGTACCCCGACCTACCCCCAGAGTTTGCAAACGGACAGTCAAGGCATTGGCGCGATCGTTCAGATCTCTGTAAGTCAGTTGCTGCTTGCTATCTGTTGCAAGAATAGGCAAAACAACGGCGATCGCCTCTGGTGTCTTCTGCACCTGCTGTTCAAATAGTTGGTGAATGCATTGCTCACGCGGATATTCAACCTGAGTGTTGTTCCATTCAAACAGAATCTGGTGGCGCTCAGCAGGTGTTAATAAAGGCAACTCAGCCAATGCTTTTTGGGGATTGGCAACCATTCCTGCCAAAAGCGTTTGTAAATGTCCTGCAAGACGGATAACGGCATCTTCATCAATGCGCCCAGAGTAGTAACGTAGAACAAGCTGAGATGGATCCACCGAGCTAGCCAGAAGAGCGATCGAAAAAGTTGGCAATCCCTCCAACGCAAGCAGAGAGGATCCAGAATCTGCTTGACGAGCAAACACTAGCAAACTGTCAAATTGCAGCACATCTTCAGGTAGATTGCTCCAAGCACTGACTTCCTGTAAAGACACGTGGCTATAGGATTGGAAGGCTTGCCAATGAGTCTGTAGAGAAACCAGCCAGTCACTCACCTTAGCTTGAGGATCAATCCTTACCCGCATAGGCAAAGGAGCTTGGCTTATCCCAACCACGCCAAACACCAGATCTGTTTGGCTGCTATATCGACTGAGCAAAAGGCTCCAGAGGCCAAGGCTCAAAACAGTCTTGTCGATGGAATAAGTATGAGCAGCCCGAGTGAGGGATTGAGACAGCTCCGCAGCCAACTCCACTGGATATGTACACCACTGTGGAGTGGTAAACGTAGAAGCAGAAGGCAAACAAAGCGGCTCAATACTGGCAATACCAGGGAAATCTGCTAGCCAAGTCTGCCAAAAAGATTCTGAATCGTTAGCCGTTAAAAATGGTTGGATAGTCTGAGAATCGACGCTTTTATCTGCATCCATGCCACTTGTTATCAAAAAGTAGTGTCACTAAATTATTAATCATTGCAAGCCAGCCCCTTAAGCCGCTCAGTTTGCCTTGAGATCGCAAAAGCACAGAACATATGTGACTAGGAGGCGACCCAGTCATGTTGAACTAACCCAAGTTAAATTACGGATCAGCAAAGGGAAAAGATACTGTGCTCTAGAGGTTTACACTATCTTTTTTCTCCGTGTGGGAGCAATACCTTTATTGACTCTTCAAAATGTGGTTAGGGTTCCTACTGTGAGCTGTAGTTTAGTCTGTGTTTGGGTTTAGGCTCTAGTCAGTTGTTGGGTGACAGATTGTTATCTCTTCAAGGCTTTACAGAGAGCGATCGCTGCCAGGTAGGGTAGATCTGGATTAGGGTTTGATCAAGTCACGCTCAGCTTGGCGATCGCGCAAGTTGGCACTCATACGCTGCAACTGCAAATGTGCTCCCAACACCAGCAGAAGCAAGCTGTTACCTGTCAGGAGGAGCATCGCAGGAACGCTAGGCAAAATACCAGCGGTGCTTAGACCAATACTGCTTCCCAGCAATGCAGTGGTTAGAGCAAGTGCAATGGCTATGGCAGGCTTGATAGTTCGCACAGTAAGGCGCTCTATAGCTGTCCCAATGGCAGTACCTACTGTAGCCCCCACCAAACCTCCAATACCTGCACCAATCAGCGCTGTGGAACCAGTTCCTGACACACCATCTGTTAATATTCGCGTTAACACTATTCCACTTAAGACTACTGCTGTGAGGGTGCAAGCCGAAGCTCCAGTGCGAATTCCAGAAGATTTGAGCAACCAAGCTGAGGCTTCTAGACCAATAGCAACACCAATGAGAGCCCCGATCCAAGCAAGTTCGATCGAGTTGGTAACGGTTCCCGCAATTAAAACGGCATAGCCCGCTAGCCAACTCACAGCTCCAGCAAAGCCACATAGCAATAGCAGCAATCCGTAGGGCAGCAGAGAGTTAGCTCTTGGAGTGCGTAGGGTGTGAATGTTGAGCTGCAAGGGGTAGGTTTTAGCCAGGGTATTGGCCTGAAGTAGAAGGCGGCGCTGGTATGTCTTGCCAGCCATAAGTTGACTAGTGTTGACGTTGACCTGACAGGTTACTTGATTGCCCAAAAAGGCTTTTGGTGTTACTGCGATCCACTGGTAGCGATCGGGGGCAGGGTCATGGGGATGATGCGCTACCTCCCAGGTACCTTCTAGAGTCGTATCTGGAATTGGATTTGTGATGACAACTGTTTGGGTTAACTGCTGGTTGTGGCGATTAGCATGGAATTCTAGTGTAGTTTGGCTAAACTGAGCTTCAGGTGGGCGCAAGGGCAAAGTAGGCACTGCAGACAATGCGGCGATCGCGTTGGGATAGCGATCTTTCAGCCGTGGCTCCACCATTTTCTCCAGCCAATTTACCCAATGAATATTGATTTTGGGAGCCAAATGCTTGAAGCTGACGCGATAGCTGATATCCACTAGGTCACCAATGCGATCGGCCTTAGTACCCGTGAGTAAACAAATTAGCGTCATACCTAAGCCATAGAGATCGGATGCTTCTGTAAGTTGGCGATTGAATAACTGCTCTGGGGGCATGAATCCTAGTGTTCCTTTAACCACGCTGCTAACGCCGACCTCACCTTCTCCTACTCGTGCAAATCCAAAATCAACCAAATATACTCTGTTAGCCGAATCGACCAGGATATTGTCGGGTTTGATATCGCGATGAATAACTGGAGGAATCCGGTTTTGCAGATAGACCAAAATTTCTAGCGCTGCGATCGCTATGGGTCGAATTTCTTCTGGATTAAAGCTGCGAGATGCTGCCAGTGATTCAGCTTCAATATATTCCTGCACCATGCAGAAGCCGTCTAGTGTCTGAAAAGCGTTCAAATACTTTGGGATACCGGGATGGTGCAGTTCCTTAAGAATTTGAATTTCGCGATCGTAGGCATCGTAGTTTAGCCAGCTAGAGCCAGATTTAGCAAACTGAAATTGCTTAATAACGACACGCTGATTGGTCGTCGTGTCAGTAGCCAGATAGGTAACCCGTCCACCAGAGGGATTATGACCAAGCGATCGCTCAATTCGATAATTCTGCTCAGAAAAGTCTGGAAAATCGCTCATGGCTTGCTATATAAGACTGAACAAAAATCTGGAAAATGCGTTTATACCGTTGTAAAAAAATACGCTAATTCTAAACAATACAGCAGGTTTCTGCGAAATCAACAGCCCTTATCTGGTGAGAAGTAGTCCAAGCAAGGGCAAAGTTGCGAGTTCATACAGGTAAGCATGAAGTAAAGTTTATTGCTCCAGTTCTCTGCTTTTCCAAAACCTGCAGCCCAACAGCGGCTAAATTGTCTACTCCAACTGCAGAGATTGAAGTGCCTGATTAGCCTTGATGATCAAGATTCGCCTTGGTTCTGGCTTGATTGAGCTCGAATTAAGTGCTGGACACTAATCAGCGCGCGGTTCAGTTCGTGAGGACGCCGACGGGGATTTTCCAAATAGGCCGCTTGCTCATCTTCAATCATGGGTATGTCTTGCTCAACTAGGCGATCGAGCAATCCTTGCGCCGAACCAAATAAACGATTCTTGAGCCAGCGTCGAAAGGCGATCGGTAATTTGTGCAGCTTGGGAAAAGCCTCTAGCGAAGTAAAGTGCACCAAATAGGCACGGGTGTGGGTGAGACTAACTGGGCAGAAGAGGCAATAAATTTTGAAATCATTACCCAGGCGAGAGACCCAGTGTGGATAGACGTAGCTGACATCGAGAGGTTCTGGATGCAACTGGCGCAGTTGAGGAATAAACAATTGGGCAACTGACCAGATTTTGTCAATGCGATAATAACTCTGAGCTATGTAGTGTGCATCAATGCGATCGTCACTTGTGCAAATGTCCTGTAATTGTGCCGAAGCCCAAGCCTGACAACTCTGGTGGAGATGCCCGTGGTACATGTCCATCAAGTTTTCAATCAAGTATGAGAAGTGGGCTTCAGCGTCAATTACTGACACCGTAGCAATGTAGTTGAGGTGATCCCACTCTGGCAATCCCATTAGTGAGGTTGAAGCTGCTAGATCAACTTCTCCAGGGAAAAGCCAGATAAATCCATCTTGCTCTTGCACTGGATAAATCCGTGTGCGACAGGATGGTAATTTTTGGTTAGCCTCCAGGTAAGGCACTGTTGTGCAAGTTCCTGCCGCATCAACGCGCCAGCCGTGATAAGCACATTCCAACTGATTATCAACGACAACCCCTCGGCTCAATTTGACAAAGCGATGGGGACAGCGATCTTCTAGCCCGTGAACTATACCTTGCTGGTCACGATACAGCACAATGTCGTGTTGCCACACTACTACGCTGACCGGGGTATGCTGAACCTCAACACTGCGAGCCACCACATACCAGTGGTTAAGGTTAATCGGCATTTGCCGAACGTCAGCGGTTTGATTAATCGACAGCTCAGAAAAAGCAGCAGAATCAACAGGGGTGCCTGAGGCAGGCTGATCAGAAATCCTAGCCATTTAGGTCATTACAAGCAAATCCGGTGTTGCCAATGAGATTAGCACGACCAACCCCAAATGACATGCCACTGCTAGGTAACGGTAGGGAGGAGAGAAGATATCTGGCGATCGCAGGCTTGGCGTTGGCGGTGCAAGTATTTTTCGATCGAGTTGCTAGCCATGAGTGACATGGTACGGTTGTTAGGCCAGATGTAGTCCAGTTTGTCTAGGTAAGCCTGGTAGGAGGCACAGGCTTCCTGGTGGGTTTGAAAACTGCGGTGCAAGCCTTCCGATTCTGCAGTAAAGCAACGATGTAGCATGGTTTTGGCGTCTTGGTCTGAGAAATCGAACTGAGGCGATCGCAACACTTGATAAATCGTTAAATACAACGCTGGGTCATACCAAAAAATACCATTTATCGCTACAGAGAAATGATAGTGATCTTGTTGGCAACCCCAAATTCCCAAGTTCATTACCCATTGTTCAAAGACTGTCGGTGGTTTAAGGCATTTCACCACATCATGACTCAAGATAGTAGAGCTATTGAAATGAAAGCTTTCATCCATGAAGTGATAATAGGAAATGCGCGTAGGAATTGGAGACTGTTCAATATCAGGGATATGTTGATGGAAGTGGCTTAATTTGTGTTGCACCAATTTGCCATTCAGCGTCCGCAATCCCCGTACGGTGAAATATTGACAGGCTAGGAATGCATTGTCTGATGAAAGTAGACCAAAGGCATAAAGCTGAAGCTTTTTCCACTTTTCTTTCAAGGCATTTGTGTTAGCAAATACCATTGTTTCAGTGAAAGGGCCCCGCATGGCGTAGGTAAAGAGCGATCGTCCAAACAAGGCTTGCTCTATTTGTTGAGCCACAGTTCGGAAAGCATTAATATGGGCTCGCTCCTGGGTTGATTCCAGATCTAGCATGTCACAAACTGAGCGAAAATCTTCAAGAGCATACAGACCAGCCGCACTGGTTTGATTGAAGTAAATAGTAGCAATTTCAGCCGAGACAATTTGAGCGTAGTAGGCAACCCAATACAAGTGATTTAGAACCAATCGCTGACTCGCACTTGCTTGCTCCCACAGAGGTGTGCCGTAAAGAAGAGAATATTCTTCTGATTGCCAATAGCAATTGCACCAGTCGTCATAGCAGAACTTAGCAGCGGCTTCATCTAGTAGTGCTGTGTGGTCTTGTTGTTTGTTGCGTGTGTGGTTAATTTTTAGTTTTTGACTGAGTTTAGGGTAGTCTTGCAGCATAGGTTTTGATAGGGATCCAAGCTAGAAAAACTATATAGTCAGCTAAATGTGTTAACGCGCCAACAGGTAATTGTGCAGAATAACAAAATAAAAGGGAGCGTCTTTCAGATAGGACGTTGCTCCCTTCTATGTAATGCTAGCGATCGCACTGCGCCTTTATATCAACAGTTGGACACTTTTTTGAACGGACGCTGCTCTCATTGACTCTTCGCTCTCATACAAGGAGCGATAGCCTTTCTATTTCTCTTGCACCATTGACAGCATGCTTTGCAGGGAAGCTGGGATGCTAGCAGGATCCATAAACAAGACTTTGCTACTTTCGCTCTTGCCGATCGTGGTACCCATATCCAGGTAGCTCAGTGCTAGCAGTACCTTACCTGCATTCGCTGCGGTTGGGTCATCTTGTAAGGCTTGCTGCACAATCTTAATTGCTTCAGCTACAGCTTGGGCTTGCAGAACTTGCTTTTGGCGCTCGGCTTGAGCCTTCAATACGAGTGCTTTTTGTTCAGCCTCAGCGTGCAAAACGATCGCCTTTTGGCGGGCTTCTGCATCAAGGACTTGGGCGTCGGCACGACCCCGAGCTGAGTTAACAGCAGAATCCCTTTCCCCTTCCGAGGTCAGAATTGCTGCCCGCTTTCTCCGTTCAGCGGACATTTGCAGTTCCATTGACTCCAGCACAGCCTGGGAAGGAATAATGTCTCGTAGTTCTACGCGGGTCACCTTGACGCCCCAAGGATCGGTGGCGTGATCCAAGTCGCGCAACAGAATTTCGTTAATCTGAGAACGGGCTGTGAAGGTTTCATCCAGTTCAAGCTGACCCATCTCAGCACGAATCTGAGTTCGCACCATATTTTCCATAGCGGATTGCAGATTTTGGACTTTGTAGTAGGACTTTTCTAAATCCACAATGCGCCAGTACACAACTGCGTCAACGGTTATGGAAACGTTATCCCGCGTAATGCAGGGCTGTGGTGGAATGTCGAGCACCTGTTCGCGAATGGTTTGTTGATGAGCTACACGCTCGTAACCAGGAATAACAAAGCTGAGTCCTGGTTTAAGTTTGCGATCGTATTTTCCTAAGCGTTCAATCAGAGCTTCATTGCCCTGTTGCACAATTTTGACGCTGGAAATAGCTCCAGCACCAATTAATGCAGCTATTAGCCAACCCCACATAATAGTTCCTCCAAAAATAAACAGTGATTGTAACGGTGCAATTCGTTAGAGTTAGCGATCGCACCTCAAGGCTAGGAATGGAGCAGATGCTGGGGCATAACTCTGAGGGTGGTACCCTCGCGTCCCACTACATACACCCGTTGGTGAGGAGCAATTGTCAAACTGTGGTCATCACACCTGGCTGCCCACGAATTGCCTTCGTACAACACACGCCCTACTTGCCCTGGCAAAATTTCTGTCAAGGTTTCTGCTTCGGTAGCATCGAGGACTCGACTAGGGCGATTGCGCACAAACCGGCGAGATATCCAAATCAGCAGTGCTGATAGTCCTGCCCACAACAACACTTGCCCGTTCAAGGGCAGTATCGTAGCTACCATAGCCACTACCAGAGCACTAATTCCCATCACGCCAGCGACAAATGCAGTTGGGATAATGACTTCACTCAAACACAGCCCTAACCCAATCAATAACCAAATCGTTGTCGGATTTAGCATTTTTACCAACCAATCCCTGGGGAAGTTTGTATCCCCATCATGGCCTATCCTCAGCTACATCATTTAACTAAGCAGCTTCGGAACAAAAAAGTTAAACTTCTCATCACGAGAGAGCAATCTCGCGCAAAAAAAAGGAACTAAGCTATGGAACGGGGGAAAGTTCCAGAATGCTTAGTCCCAAATGTTAGCAAGCTACTGCCAAAAGCAGTAGTCGTAGAGAGTTACTGTTTGGGGAACTGCTGAATCATTTGATCTTGGTCGTAGGGTTGCATTTCGACCTTGACTGGGTTGGTTTTCCAGATGTCGTCGCAGTATTCGCGCATGGAGCGATCGGATGAGAACTTGCTCATACGAGCGGTGTTCAAAATCGACATGCGAGTCCAGCGGTCTTGGTCACGGTAGGCTTGTGACACCTGATCTTGGCAATCGATGTAAGACTGGTAGTCGGCAAACAGCAGATACTGGTCTCGGTTCATTAGGTTGTCCAGCAATGGCCGGAACAGATTGGGGTCACCGCTGGAGAAGTGGCCTGAGCCGATTAAATCGATTACTTCCTTCAGGTTTGGATTGCTGTGGTAGTAATCCTGAGGGTTGTAGCCTTGAGCTTTGAGCGCGGCTACTTCCTCCGTTTTCAGTCCAAATAGGAAGAAGTTTTCAGCGCCTACTTCTTCGCGGATTTCTACGTTGGCACCGTCAAGGGTACCGATCGTCAAGGATCCATTCATAGAGAACTTCATGTTGCCAGTACCTGATGCTTCCAAACCAGCCGTGGAGATTTGCTCCGACAGTTCAGCCGCTGGGTAAACGCGTTGACCAAAGGTAACGTTGTAGTCTGGCAGAAATACAACCTTGAGGCGATCGCGCACATCTGGATCGTTGTTGACCACTTGCGCCACCGAGTTGATTAACTTAATCATCAGCTTGGCCATGTAGTAGCCTGGAGCTGCCTTGCCACCGAAGATGCAAGTACGGGGTGTAATCTCGACGTCGGGATTGTGCTTGATCCGGTTGTACAGTGTAATCACATGTAGCACGTTGAGGTGTTGGCGCTTGTATTCGTGAATCCGCTTCACCTGAATGTCAAACAGAGATTCAGGATTGACCACGATACCAGTGCGTTTCTGGATGTGTGCTGCCAAATCACGCTTGATATCAAGCTTAATTTGCCGCCATTCTTGCCGGAAACCGTAGTCATCAGCAAAGGGTTCAATCTGACGTAGTTCTTCTAGGTGCTTGATCCAGTTATCACCAATGCGGCTAGTAATGAGCCTGGTCATGCGAGGGTTACTGAGGGCAACCCAGCGACGAGGCGTAACCCCGTTGGTCTTGTTGCTGAACTTCTCTGGCATGACATCATAGAAGTCCTTCAGAACAGTCTGTTTCAGCAGTTCTGAGTGCAGAGCCGCCACACCGTTGATGGCATTGCCGCCCACGCAGGCTAGGTTGGCCATGCGTACGTAGCGCTCACCTGCTTCGTCAATCAGAGAGAGGCGACCAATTTTGGCTTGATCGTAGGGGAATTTGAGGCGAACTTCATCCATGAAGCGACGATTGATTTCGTAGATGATTTCCAGGTGGCGGGGAAGCAAGCTGCCAAACAAACCCAGACCCCATTTTTCTAGTGCTTCGGGTAGGAGGGTGTGGTTGGTATAGGCGATCGACTTGCGGGTAATGTCCCAAGCTTTATCCCACTCCATGCCGTGTTCGTCAATCAGCAGACGCATAAGTTCGGCTACCCCGATCGCTGGGTGGGTATCATTCAACTGAATGGCAAACTTCTCATGGAAGCGATCCAGCGGCATTTTCTGGCGCTGCATGATGTGGATCATGTCCTGCAAGGAGCACGATACAAAGAAGTGCTGCTGCATCAACCGCAGTTGCTTACCTTGAATTTGTTCGTCATTGGGATAGAGCACTTTAGTCAGGTTTTCGGACACAACCTTTTCATTCACTGCACCGTAGTAATCACCTCGGTTAAAAGCATCAAAATCAAAAGATTCAGGGGCTTCGGCTTTCCAGAGGCGCAGAGTGTTGGCAGTATTGACTTTGTAGCCGAGGATAGCAGTGTCGTAGGGAACGCCAACCACTACTTGGTGGGGCACCCATCGCACCCGATAGCGACCATGCTCATCGGTGTAGCCTTCGGTGTGACCACCAAACTTGACCTCTACTGACCACTCAGGACGAGCAATTTCCCACGGGTTACCAAACCGCAGCCACTTGTCAGTAATTTCAACTTGCCAGCCGTCACGGATCTCTTGGTCGAAGATGCCGAACTCGTAACGGATGCCGTAGCCCATAGCTGGGACTTCGAGGGTAGCCAATGAGTCAATGTAGCAAGCGGCCAAGCGACCCAAACCGCCATTGCCTAAGCCAGGTTCTTCTTCTTGCTCAATGATTTCTTGGAAGTTGAGTCCAAGTTCTTCGATCGCCTGTTTTACTTGGTCGTAGATTCCCAAATTGAGCAAGTTATTGCCCAGATGAGGCCCCATCAAAAATTCTGCCGAGAGGTAGCAGACTGTTCGAGATTGATTGGTGGAGTAGGTAGTTGTAGTAGCCAGCCAGCGTTGTAGCATGCGATCGCGCACGGTGTAGGCCAACGCCATGTACAAGTCATTTTTGCTGGCTATGGCAGGAGATTTGCCTTGAATGTAGAACAGGTTGTCAACAAACGCCCGTTTTAAGGTAGGGATGCCTAAGCCAGTGCGATCGTCTTCGATTGTCACCGGACAATCAGCCAGATTTTGAGGTTGCGTATCTTGAGTTTGCATGAGGATTACACCTTTTCTATGGATATTGAACGTCAGTTAAACCATCTGCAGGATCTGAAACTGTCTACTAAGCAGATACTTTGGGTTGTACTTTTACTTCATTGGCACAGGCTTGCCCCTGCTCAATGGTTTGAATGTTAGTTAAGGTAGTTTCAGCAATATTGTGCAAAGCATTACGGGTAAAGAAGGCTTGGTGAGCAGTAACCACTACATTTGGATAAGACTGTAAGAGTAGAAAGGTATCATCCTGTACTACCGTATTGGATAGATCTTGGAAGAAAAGATCGGCTTCCTCTTCGTATACATCAGTACCCAAATAGCCAATTTGCCCAGACTTAATGCCTTCGATAACAGCTTTGGTGTCCATCAACCCACCCCGACTTGTGTTGATTAGCATCACCCCTGGTTTCATTTGCTGAATCGTATCAGCGTTAATCATGTAATGGGTAGTTGGTAGTAGCGGACAGTGTAAAGAAATAATGTCTGCCGCCGCGAACAGTTCCGGCAATGGCACGTATTTCATACCTATCGCTAGACAATCTGGGTTTTCGCGCACATCGTAGCCCAGCAAGTGGCAACCAAACCCGTTCATGATGGCTGCAAAGCATTGACCAATTTTGCCAGTACCAACAACGCCCACTGTGGAGCCATGCAAGTCAAATCCTAACAAGCCATTTAGGTCAAAGTTATCATCACGAACGCGATTGTAGGCTTTGTAAAGTTTACGATTTAGCATCAGTATCAACCCTGCGGCATGCTCAGCCACAGCGTAGGGCGAGTAGGCCGGAACCCGAACTACAGTCATGCCTAGTTCCGCAGCAACATCCAGATCAACGTTGTTGTAACCAGCACAGCGTAAAGCAATGAGCTTAGTCCCATTGGCTGCCAGGATACGCAGCACCTCGGCATTAACAGTGTCGTTGATAAAGACACAAACGCAAGGAAATCCTGCGGCCAAGTTGGCTGTTTCTGCAGTCAGGCGTGGCTCTATAAAGGAGAAACTGTGGTTGAATGCGGTGTTGACAGGTTGAAAGGAAGCGCGATCGTAGGGTTCGGTACTGAAGAATGCAATCTTCATATCACCTCATTGCCTCTTGAGGCTGGATAGGGGCTGGATAGAAAAGTCATTAAAGACTTGAAAGGGTAATGGGCAGTTAGCTTTGATAAACTGGATCCCATTACCCATAGGCGTTAATGCTGCTCTAGGTTAGTAAGGCCACTTCCAGTGAGTGATTTCGTCGCGATCGTGACCCTGCTCGTAGGCATAGTTACGACTATCAATGATCGCGTTATTCATGCGCTCCCGCACGTGAGCAGCGCGAGAACCCAAGCTAGGGACGCGATCGATAACATCGATTACCAACGTGAAGCGGTCAATGCCGTTGTTAATTGCCAACTCCAGTGGAGTGTTGATATTGCCCTTTTCCACATAACCGCGCACGTGAATCCGATGTTGATTGGTGCGGCGGTAAACCAGCTTGTGAATCAACCAGGGATAACCGTGGAAGTTAAAGATCACAGGCATGTCGGGCGTAAACAGGTTGTCAAACTCGCGATCGCTCAAACCGTGAGGATGCTCCGACTGGGGCATCAGCGTCAACAGATCCACCACGTTGATAAAGCGAATCTTCAAGTTGGGGAATTCTTCCCGCAAAATGGCTGTAGCCGCCAGCGCTTCCTTCGTAGGCACATCACCGCAGCAAGCCATCACCACATCAGGTTCATCTGGCTCAGTACCCTGGTCATCCGTGCAAGCCCAATCCCAAATTCCCAGTCCCTTCGTGCAGTGCTTAATCGCATCTTGCATATTCAGGTACTGTAAGTGCTTCTGCTTGTCGCAAACAATGACGTTGGTGTAATCCGTACTGCGGAAGCAGTGATCCATCACTGATAGCAGGCAGTTAGCATCTGGTGGGAAATAGATACGCACAACACTGGGATCTTTGTTGGTGACTATATCAACAAAACCAGGGTCTTGGTGGGAGAAGCCATTGTGATCCTGCCGCCACACTGTGGAGGACAGCAGCATGTTCCAGGAAGAAACCGGTGCGCGCCAGGGCACTTCATTCTTACAAATGTCCAACCACTTGGCGTGCTGGTTAAACATAGAGGCAATGACGTGGGCAAAGGCTTCGTAGGTGTGGAAGAAACCGTGGCGACCAGATAACAGATA
>Ga0224722_1000419_pt1 | contig 24666 bp, 14 predicted proteins | sample Balambano_FR1_Me_FD_161646 | JGI IMG/M metagenome (GOLD analysis project Ga0224722, IMG submission 161646) | Freshwater sediment microbial communities from Lake Towuti, South Sulawesi, Indonesia - Balambano_FR1_MetaG | ecosystem: Environmental > Aquatic > Freshwater > Lake > Sediment | place... | reverse complement strand
GTACATACACTGCACACTCGTGATGCCGTTGGAAAAATTGCCTTTGTGCGTCACGCGCAAGGGATATTCAAACACATAGGTGCCTTTCGGCAGGTAGTCCATGAAAAAGTTCGTCGCTACGTCGCGGGTACTTTCGTAGTAGCCCAAACCGCCCTGCCATTTGTACGTACTCAACACATCAATCGGTTCTAAACCACTGGCTCTCATGTCTTTGAGGTGAATGTACTCCATGTCGCGGTCGGCACGCAGCTCGATGCGCACGATGAGTTTGTCGCCGGGTTGGAGCGGGGCTTTGTCGCTGACGGCTTTCAACACCGGACCCGATTCGGTATTTTCTTCTCGGAAGACTTGTTTCACCAGATTCAACGGCGTGTCTTTGAAAGTTTTAATCTTGTCCAAATCTTCCAAGTATTGCCAATACATCGCGCCCCAAGCCACGTTTTTATTCGGATTTTTGACTTTTACTTCGCTGTAATTGCTCAACGGATTCGTCGAATTCCAAGCCATTTTAAAATAGCCCGTTCCGGCTTCGGCACTGCGTTGCGCCACCGCGATTTCGTCTTCGTACACATTTTTCTTGACGTTCGGGAAGGTAATCTGTACCGGATTGGCTTCGGTGAGCCAGTTGTTTTCATTTACCAGCAGCGCGTACACGGCAGCCGCCGTTGCTTTCGTCGTTTCCCAATTGTTGGTTTGTTTGTTTTTCAAGAGCCAGAGGCGCAGTTCGTCCGCTATTTTCGGGTCGTTCGAGAGGCTCGAAAACACCTCAATCATCAGCGCGTGGGTTTCAATCGGCATTTGATACCACCACCAGCCGGTGTTATACTTCCAATACATACCGAGTTCTTCGCTGCGTAAAGCGCGCTCCGTCAGGGATTTAACAATCTTTTCTGCTGCCGGTCGCCGACTGTTTTCCAATAGTGCCAATGCCAACAAACCTTGTTCGTAAATGCCTTTTTGCAACCAGTGCTTTTCGGCTTGACCGAGGTAGTAATTTATAATTTTTTGTAAATCCGCATCTTTTGGATATTGATTAAAAAACGAACGGGTGTACAAATAATGAATCACGAGATTATCCAAATGGTCGTCGTCCCACTTGGCTTTGCCATCTTTCACTTGCAATTCTAATTCATGGTAATATTTTTTCACCTGATTGTCAATGAATCTAATGCCTTTTTGGGCAATTTGCATGGCTTTTGAATCCTTACTCAATTCCTCCACGCCGAGTTTGTCCAAATGCCCGATGCCTTCCAAAATGTACTGCGTGATGTACCAATTGTCCTGCCCACCGGCGAACCACGCGAAGCCGCCCGCCTCCGTCTGCCGCTCTGCCAGTTTGGTCACATTCGCCAGCCGCTCCTCGCTCATGCGCACGAGGTCGAAGAGCAAACCGATATTTTTCTTCTGCTGCGCCTCGGTCTGGGCTTCCAGCACCCAGGGCGTTTCTTCGAGCAGGGCAGTCTTCAACTCCTGATTTTTGCTCAGGTTGCTTTCCAGCGCAGGTGTATTTTTCCAATTGTCAAACACCGCGCGTACTTTCGGGTAGCGATTCGCCACGGACGTTGCTAAGGCATTCGCATAATAACGATTGAAAATCTGCTCCGCACATTCATACGGATATTCCATCAAATACGGCAGGGCTTGCACCGCATACCACGCCGGGTTGGAGGTAAATTCCAACGCAACCTGCTGATGTTGAAGCGTTTTTGAATTAGCAGCATTCGCCAGACTAGCGAAATTGAACGTTTTATTCTGACCGCCGCGAATAGAAATCGGCAGCGTCTCGGTCACGAGCATCCGATTGGTCAACACCGGAATCGTACTTTCTTCACCATCCGAAAAACTGCCCGCCTGTGCCGTCACGCGGTGCGTCAGGGCTTGCAATTTGCCGCTTGGAACGGTGATTTTCCAGGACAAAGGCGCAGACTGACCGGCTTCTGCGGTGAAATTGACACTCGACTGATTGTTTGCCAACAAATTATCAACGGGCTGATTGGTCAGGGCATCAAACAATTGCAACCGCGCCGTGCCGCTCAACTTTTGATTGCTCAAATTGCTCACCTTCGCGGTAAACTCCAGCACGTCGCCCTCGCGCACAAAACGCGGCGCATTGGGCAGCACCATCAGGTCTTTTTGCGTGACGACCTCGCGTTGCGAAGTCGCAATTTTCAAATCCGTCGTATGCGCAAACGCCAGGAATTTCCAGCGCGTGAGGGCTTCGTTCATTTTGAATTTCAAAATCACATTGCCCTCCGCATCGGTTTTCAGTTCCGGCAGGAAAAAGACGGTTTCTTTGAGATTGGTGCGGATGGGTTGGGGAATTTGGGGTAGCGGATTTTCAGTTTCTTCAGCTTCATCAGAATAGTTAAGTTCTTTTAATCTTTTGAGTCCTCCCGAATCTTTTGTTGCTACACTGTAAGATTCTGCTCGTAATAAATCAGCGGCTTCTTCCATTGCAGGTGCAGGTGCCGCTGCTGTTGCCGCCGACCGCATTGTGATTCCTGCTGCTCTCCCTTGCAATACATTATAAGTACTACCTCTATTTAAACCAAAATCACTCAAATATGGATATATTCGATACACACTCTCCGCTTGCGGCTGCCATCTCACAGCACGTAGTTCCAGTGTTCGGGCGTTGAAATTTTGCGAAGTCCAGCTATTCCAATCCGAATAGAATGCCGGGTACAAATTCGCTCCCCAAGCGTGTACGCCCGCCAGCGCATCGAGTGAGGCATCGTACATCGTGGCGACTACCTCCGCTGCGACGCGCTCTTTTTCGGAACCGCTGATTTTGATGCGCCATTCTTCTTCCGCGCCGGGCAGCAGCTTGTCGCGGAAGGTGCCGTATTCAATCGCCAGTTCTTTGTTCGACCAAGGAATTTGCACGGTTTGTTGAATGGAGTAGAACCGATTGTACTTCACCAACGCCGCGCGATATTCCATATCGCCCCGGTCGCCTTCCTGAATGTCGTAATTCACGGTTTCCCAATCGTTCACTTTCAACCAGCGCGCGCCCGATTTGCGACTGCGGCTATTGGTTTCCAACAGCAAATTCAAATCTGATTCGGAAGTGGCAAAATGAAACTGCGCGGGGTCGCCGGGCTGATACACGGTTTTGTTCGGCTGGTGCCACTGCAAAGTATGTGCCGGAATAAGCTTCGCTGCCGCGTCGTACAGCGTGAAGAGTTGCTTGACTTCAATCGGCTTGCCGTTTTTATCCTGGGTTTTTAAAGTGATGAGATACGTGCCGACTTCCCAGTTTTGCAAATTAAATGCGACGGAATCCACTTGCGCGGTGTTGAAATTGGTACTGTAAACCGATTCTGCTACCTGCCAATTTTCCGGTGCATCTTCATTTTTGAATGCCAAATGCGGAAAATTTTGGTCGAATTGCGCCTGCGTCAACACAAAACGGTCGGGCTTTTGCCAAAAACGTTCGACAAAGGTTTTATTTGGACTTTGCAAACGCTGAATCGCAATCGTGCCTTGCGCCGCTTCGGGCTGCCCGTCGAGATTCGTGGTGCGAATTTTCAACACCGGGGCGCGTTGGCGGTCTATTTGGTTGGGAAATTCTACACTTGCTTGCAAAGCAATTTCACTCAAATTCACAACTTTCTCACCCGAATGTGTCTCGCCCGTGATGTCCACCACATCCGCTGCGACGCGGAAGAGGAAGAGCGGACTGCGGTTTTTATCAACGCTCAAGTCGGGAACGGCGGGAAAAGTCACCGTAAAATTCCCGTTCACATCGGTGGTGGTTTCGCCGTTGGCAATTTCCATCGTTTCGCGCTCGCCGCCCGGATAGCCGCCGCGCCAGTACCACCACGGTTCCCAAGGGAATTGCACCTCGCGGGTCACGCGGTAGCGCACGGTTGCGCCGTCCACGTTGCTACCCGCGTAGGCTTTCGCCGCGCCTTTCACGGTCACACTGTCGCCCAGCGTATAGCCTCGTTCGAGCGGCTGCATCGCCACCTCAAACTTCGGGCGTTTGTATTCTTCCACTCTAAAAAACTGCTGCGTGCCGCCCACACTCGATTGCAAACTCATCTGCCCCAGTAAACCCGATTCGGGTGCTTTGAACGTGCCGTTGGCGGTGCCGAAAGCGTTGGTACGGAGTTCTAACTCACTGACTTTCTGCCCGTTGGCATCCATGAACATCACGATGATGTCTTCATTCGGCAGGATTTTGGGCATTCCGTCCGGCGTTCTTTCAATGGCTAAAGCTTTGAAATACACGGTTTGCCCCGGACGATAAATGGTACGGTCGTTGAAAAAATAGGTGAATTGCTCGCCGCGCGGTTCTTGAAAATACGAGCCGGTGTAGTACTGATTGTCAGGCAGCAAGCGGTCGTCGCCTTTTGTCCACACGATTTCATACTGGCTGTTTTGTGCGGTTTTCGGGCGCACGAAGCCGTCGCGGTCGCTGGTAAATTTGCCCAGACTTTGCCGCTTGCGATTTTGCTGTCCGTTGCTGTAATCGTATTGCGAACGAAACAATTCAGCTTGCACACCTGCCAGGGGCTCGCCCGTGTTGCGATGCACCGCCACAAATTCAAAACCGCCCGATGCCAACTGTTTTTGCAAATACGCCAGATTCGATACTTGAAACAGCAAATAGCCCGCCGCGCCGCCAGTGGATTTAAACGATTCATTATCAGACGCTAAGAGTGCGTAATGCCCGAACGGCAATTTTTCTATCGCAATTTCGACAGAGTGCTGCTGCAAATCGCCGTCGTCGGGTAGGGCTTGCGACCAATTTTTTACGGGTTTTAATTTTTGCAAAATGTCCAAACGTTTACCGGTGTCGTATCCCGCTTTTTCAAACGCCGCGTGGTCACTGTCATTTAGTTTTACAATTTTAAAAAAGACTTTGGAAAGATTGCGGTATTCTATCTTTGCTAATGTCGCCTGATTCGGCAAATTGATATGTTCGGTGGTGACCGACAGGTGTTTAGTCAAAATCTGACTGCGCAAAATGGCGGCTTGCTGCGCGCCGAAGGTTTTCGGATAGTCTTTGATGATTTCGTCCAACAGGGCTTTCGCAACTTTAAATTGCAAACGGAATTTTTCGGTTTCTGGATTATTTGGTTCGTACGCAATGCCTTCTTCCCAGCGCAATTGAGCAATTGCAAACGCAATCTCCGCGCCGGACGGGTGTTTTTTGTGCCGCGCCAGCAATTCCTTCAACGCCGCTTCGTACAACGCATCTTTGTTGGGCAGCACCGCCGCCTCGCGCACGAACGCCAGCCGTTTCAAATCCGCATCAATCAGGGCTTTCGGGTCTTTGTCGGTCAAATGCTTCCGCAAAATATCCTGAAACAGCAGCAGTGCCTGATACTTCAAGGAACTCGTGTCGCGGGTTTTAAAATTCCAATTCACAAAGCGATTCGCCGATTCAAACGCCCCCCGGTCGTTGATATTGAACTGATACACCGGCTCAGTGAGGTAGCTCGTTTCGTTGGTAAAATGCTCGATGGCGCGGTGGGCGAGCAGGTCGTAGAGGGTCGTCCACAGCCCTTCGGCGTTCTTGCCTTTTTGGGTGATGTTTTCTACTTCGGCAATTGGCACTTGCACCAAACGCTCGTCCTGCAAAGAAGCCAGGTACCAGCGTGAACTTTCGTTGAGCAACTGAGCCATCGTCCAGGTCGAAATATCGTCGGGTTTGGCTTCGACAACGGTTGTGCGATTGCGGAATTTCCAAGCGTTTTGCTCGGCGTAGTTGCGATATTGCTCCGCCAAGATGGATTGCAAAATGGGCTGCGCGGGGAAAGTCGCGTTGGCAATTTCCGTTTTCAAACGCTCGATGGATTTCACCTCGCCGTCTTCTTCGAGTTGGCTTTGGTAGCGTTCGCGGTAGAGCAGCGTTTTGACGATTTGCGTCGGGTTGTTGGCTTTTTTGGCAACTTCATACAACTTCGTCACCTCGGCGAGTGCCGATTGGGGCAAGCCCTGCCGCTCCAGCGAGTCAATGCGTTTCCACTGCTGGGCGTAAGCGTCCTTGTTGTAAGGTGGCATCGTTTTGTTATTTTGAGCAAACAGGGGCTGCGTTGCCATTGCAATACAAAAAAACAGGATGTATTTCATGTTGATTTTAATATGCTGATTTGCCAATGTGCTGATTTGCTGATAACACAATGACTATTAATTAACTAAAAATAAATTTATTCAATATAAATTAAAAATATTATAAAATATTATAAAATATTTTATTTTCGCATTTCTATTTTCCGCCACTTCTCCAACATCTCATCCGGCATTTGATTTCAATGGTTTTTGACGAATTTTCAAGCTACAAGTTCCTCGTGGTTCAAAAGTGAAAAATGGGTAAAATATTGTGAATAAGCTGATTTTTGTTAGCGATACGGTCAAAGTTTGATTCGTTTTTCATGTTTTTGTGGTGGATATTCATTGCGTGGGCTTGTTAACTTTTTTCTTAGTTGCTCTTACTTTTTGGCATCGCCCCAAAAAGTAAGCAAAAAGGTCTAGGTCAATCAACTGGCTCACGCTATTTGAGCTATCACTCAAGCAAGCTCATGCTCCGCGTGATTGACCGGCAGCCGCCACTACATATTTCAGATTAAGGTATTACAAATTGAGAAACCGATGCAAAAATCATTTCTATCACTATTATTACAAAAATCAAAGTTCAGACAATGTGTCATGTAACTATCTTCTTCAAAAGAGAAGATGCAGTCGCTCTCAAAATTGCATAATTGGCGAGAAAAAAAGTTAGAAAAGAAGGATTTTCTTGTTACTTACCACGCATTTTTTCAATTTTTAATCTTCTTAACAATGCTTCTACGTAATAATAATCGGCGTAAATAATCGGCACATCTACTTCAAATGCACCGGGAATACTGCCTACACTGTGTTGGAGCAGAAAAGGCGGGATGTGCGACTGGTAAGCAGGCGTGGCAAGCGAGTGCAGAATGCGATCCGCCCAGGCGAGGTATTGATTTTGGTTGGCGGGGTCGAGGTGATACAATTCCAGCAAACCGGAAGCCATGACGGCAGCGGCGGAAGCGTCGCGGGGTTCGTCGGGGATGCGCGGCGCGTCAAAATCCCAGTACGGAATGTAGTCTGGCGGCAGATGGGGGTGCTGAAAATAAAAATCGGCAATGTTTTGGGCAAGTGCTAAAAAACGCGGCTCGCGGGTAGCTCCGTATGCCATCGTGAAGCCGTAGAGCCCCCAGGCTTGCCCGCGCGCCCAGGCAGACTCGTGCGCCGCGCCCTGGTGGGTGTGGCGGTTGCGTACCGCGCCCGTGAGGGTGTCGTAATCAATGACGTGGTAAGAGGAGTAATTCGGGCGGAAGTGATGTTGCAAGGTGGTGAGGGCATGTTGGCGGGCGACGTGGTAAAAGGTAGAATCTTTGGAAAATGCGGTGGCTGCGAAGAGCATTTCGAGGTTCATCATGTTGTCAATAATCACCGGAAATTGCCATACGTCGGTATTCCAATCCCAGGAACGAATGGCACCGACGGTGGGGTTGTACCGTTTGATGAGGGTACGGGAAGCGTCTAAAATTACATTTTTATAATGTTCAGAATGATTGACATCATAACCTTTGCCAAAGCTGCAATAAATTTTAAAACCCAAATCGTGCGTGCGGGTGTCCCATTTTTCTTTTTCCTGAAAAGCCGTCCAGCGTTCGGCGGCGCGGCGCAGTTTTTCATTCCCACTAAATTGATACAATTCCCACAGCATACCGGCGTAAAAACCGCTCGTCCACTCTTTGGATTTGGAGGCGCGCAAGGTACGGTCGGCGTGGAGGGCACGCGGAATACGGGTGGAGTCAATCGGCACCTTTGCCAGGTCTTGCACCGCACGGTTCGACAATTCGGTGAGGCGTTTTTCCAGCACGGCTCGCGTGAGGGCGGTGTCGTTGTGTTGCGTGGCACTACACGACAAACCCAGCAGCCAGATAACCAACCAGTATTGCATTACTTTATGTATCATGTAATGAAATTTAGATAGCATGTTCTAAGTACAGCGTTACAAAAATAATTTTAAATTTTCCTCCCGCCACCTCTGTTCCTAAAGGACGACCCACCCGCACGTGGACACCCTTCAGGGATGGGGTAAGAGCGGGCAGTTTTAGAAACAAACTTTTGTAACGCTGTTCTAAATCTTCAAGATTTTATTAAATTTGAATAAAAAAGATTTGCCAGATTTTGAAATCTGGCAAATCTCTTCCAGATACTACTGCACTGCTATTTTGATAAACATTCTGCCTGCTTCCGTTTGGATATTGGCAAAATACAAGCCTTTCGGCACACTGCTCAAGCCGTTCCACTCGGTGGTGTGCTGCCCGGCAGGTAGTTGCCCGCTCCATAAATCCGTTACTTTTTTACCACTCATATCAAAAATGGACAATTGTACCTGACTGCTCTGCGGCAGCCGGAAGCTGAGTTGGCTGGCATCGCGCGCCGGATTGGGCGTGGCTCGGAGCGATAAATCCGGGTTGTACACCTCCCTGGTAGCCACCAGTTGCCGACACAAAAACCGTACACCGAGCGGACCGCCGTCGCTGGCAGCCCTTGCCGAGCGCGCCGTGGGGCTGTAACAAGGGTCAAATCGGCTAAAATCAAACAGGTAGCCTTTGTCAAACGGCGTGCCGCGCAGGCTGATGTCTTCCACCATGATGTCGGTAATGCCCACCGAATCGCGGTAGCGCACGGCTTCGCGGGCGTACCTGAGCAGGGGTGCCCGGCTCGGCACGTTGTTGAGTTCCAGCACTTCGGTGAAAAATGCGTCGTTGGGATTCGCCAGCAGGCGCGTCACTTCGGGGCTGAGTACCTGCGGTTTTTTGATGGTGTCGAGGGCAGTGTATTGGTCGAGCACATCCTGCGTCCAAAAAATATTATTATTCGACATATCAATGGAGGCTCCTTGCACCACCGTGTCCAGCGAAATCAGGTAAGTCGTCATCCGAAAGGAATTAATCTGCTCGTCCGATAGGGAGGGCGAAGTGCCCATGATGGACGGGTTCATAATCAAATTATTCTTGATAACGCTATTGCGGGTATTGCGAAGTTGAATAAAACCGTGCCGACCAATGTGGTTGAAGACCGTATTTTGCGAAAATTCAAAATAATTCAAACCCCTTTGTCGAAAGCCGATGTACATCCGGTCGAGGATGTTGTGTACCACGTTGTTGCGAATGACGACGCTGTCGGCAAAGTTATCGCGCACGTCCACCAGCCTGCCGTTGCCCTGGAAGCGTTCGTAATCACCGAAATTACGAATGATACAGTTGGTAATATAGGTTTTAGAATTTTCGCCTTCAATGCGAATCGTGCCCTGCCGACTTTTTTCAATCACGCAGTTGTTAAAAATAAAGCGTTTGTTGTCGCCTTCGGGTCGGAAGGGCGTGGTTTCATAGGTCGCAGCGGTAGCCCCTTCTTCTCCCATGATGACGTATAGCCCGTCAAACGTGAAGTTGCCAAAACCACGATACAAAGGATCCAGTGCCGTACCGCCGGTTTTGTTGGCGCGCGCCACCACGGGCTTGCCGCGTGCCGTATCGCCCGTTGCCACCAGATGCACGTCGAACCGCCAGGTCTTTTCGGCGGTGAAAAAATACACGCCGCCGGTTTGCAACAGGTAGGTGTCGTGCGGACGAGTGCCATTGGGCATACTGTCGGCATCAATAAAATCGCTCAGGTAGGTAAATGGAAACGCCGCCGTACCGTTCAGATTAGGCGGCACCACGATGGAGCGCGATTGCGACCAAGCGCAAGTCAGCACCAGTAAACTTGCTAAAAATGTCGTGTATAATTTTTTCATGTTATTCATTTTTTTGTGTTTTTTATATAATGTTGTTAAAAGATATTTCACTTTTTATGAGTTTTCTCGAAGATATTCACAGCGTGCTTCTCAATACAATTTGCATTCAGCATCCGTCAACATCTCAACGAGTATTCAGCATCCAGTATCCGTCAACATCCCAACGAGCATCCAGTATCATCTAAAAATAATCTCCGCACCCACCGTCGCCGTCGTGCCATACACTTCGCGGGCTGTGACAAAATTTTCCGAACGGAAGAAGCTCACGTCCTCTTGATTCGACAGGTTGTTCAAATTCAAAAAGATATTGAAATTTCGTCCGAAACGTTGTTTAAACGCTGCATCAAACCGCCAGAAGCCCTGATTGAAGCGGTCTTTGTCGGCACTCGAACTGTAGCCGGATAATTTCGTACCCTGATACGAGGTGGAAACCCGCGCCGAAAATCCTTTCACATCATAGCCCAGCGAAGCATTCAAAATATGCGCCGCCTGCCCCACGAGTTTTACCTTGCGTTGGTACGGAAAAATATCCACGACGGTGTAGATGAACGGGAAACGCCCCTCCAGCCGCGATTCTTCATAAAAGGAGTTGATGGTCGTTTCGGAAAACAGTCGTGAATAGTTGAAATTCAAAATTAAACCGTTAAAGGGAGCGGGTAAAAAATTCAGATTAGTTTGCAAATCTACTTCAAAACCACGCACATACGAATTAGGCGAACTCGAATACGTTGTCAGTTCCGCGCCACCGAAGCCCGATGCCGGAAAACCATACGCCACTGCCAGCGAGTCATTGTTCAAACCCACGATGAAGGGGTAAAACGCATCCTGAATGTCTTTGTGAAAAAAGCCAACCGACAGCAGCCCGTACCTGCCGGAGTAAGCCGTGGCGTACAGGTCGTAATTGGTGGACACCGAAGCCCGCAGATCGGGGTTGCCCTCGGTGATGACCAGGTCGCCGTTGCGGTTGATGAGCGTGAACGGCACCACGTACTCATAATCGGGACGCGCCAGGGTGGTGGAGTACGAAGCCCGCAGGTCAAACCATTGCAAAGGCTTGTATTTCAGGTGCAAATGCGGTAGAAAAATTCCATAATCAATTTTAGAATTGGCATCGCGCAGAGCACCGCTCTCGCCCCAGTCGCCGTTGAGGTCGGCGTAGATGCCGCTGTATTCATTGTTCGATTGTTCGTAGCGGAAGCCGGGAATGAGCGTCAACGCACTGCCCACGTTGATTTTGAGCATCGCATAGCCCGCCGCTACTTGTTCCAGCAGGTCATAATTGTTCACGTCGCCGTAGCGGTCGTGGGGCATATCTTGTAAAAAAAGGCTTTGAAAACGGCGCAAACCACTTTCGTCAAACGAAGCCAGCAGCGGCACTTCCTGCCCGTTGGCGCGGGTAAAAAACAAGCGGTCGTTGTTGGTAAAATTAGAAATGCTGTAATAAAAGGTGCCGGAAGGATCCAAACCCAGCGCGCCTGCGCCTTCATCTTTAAACGGCGCAAAGTAATTATTGCGAAGCAAGTAATAATTTTTGGCGTATCGCTCGAAGTAGTCGCGCTGTTTTTCGTTGGAAATGTACTTGCCGCCGAATTTAAACGTGGCGTTCGTGTTGTTGCTGATTTTAAACGGCACGCTGAAATTCACAAAAGCCGATTGCATCACCTCGCTGTTGTCGGTTTCTACCCAGCCGGCACCTTGCAAGTAGGTCTGACTGAAATCATTTTGTACAAAATCGTAGAAATTCTGCGGACTATCGCGTCGTCTAAACACTTCGGGTTCAAACGGGCTGGAATCATCCCGAAATTCCATTTCAAAATTATACGGTGTTTCCCCAATCACTTTCGACCAGGCAGCCCCCCATTCGATATTCAAAAAATTCAGATTGTGTCGGGTTGAAATGGAGCCGGAGTACAGGCTGATGGCACTTTCGCGCAGCAGCGGCGAGAAGGTAATGCGGTTGTTGTTCACATCGTAGCGTTCGGTGAGGTTGAACTGGTCGCGGGAGGTGCGCGAATAAATGCCCAACAGAGTCACATCGGTTTTTGCGCCCAGCATAAAATCCACGCCAAAACTGCCGTTGTAGCGCCGCCGGATTTCCTGTCGTTCCTGAAACTGCAAAAAATTGCCGCGTTGTTGAAAAATATCGAGTACCGAGTCGAGTACCACTGCCATGTCGTCGCCCCAGCCCTGACCGGTGGTTTCGCCGCCGCGATTGAACCGCTCAATATTTCCGGTGGCAATGATACCGATTTTATCGTTGAAAATGCGTTGAGAGAGCGACACGGTGGCTTTGTAATCTCTAAACTGGTCGGCAATGCCGTTGTAGCCGCCGATGCCTTTCACGGAAATTTTGCGCTCTTTGGGTGCCTTGATGATGTTGAGGTTGACCGAGCCGCCGAGCGCGTCACCGTCCATGTCGGGCGTGGGCGATTTAAACAGTTCGATGCCCGACAAGAGTTCTGGCGAAATCAGCGACAAATCCACCGAGCGGTCGGTGCCGGAAGTGGAAGGCAGCCGCACGCCGTTGATGGTGATGAGGGTGAATTTGGGGTCTAAACCCCGCACCACGATTTTGGAGCCTTCGCCGCCATCGCGGTTGATGGCTACGCCGGGCAGGCGAGAGATGGCCTCCGCCGCGTTCACGTCGGGAAGTTCTTTGATGCGGTCGGCAGACACGAAATTGGCGATGGCATCGGCGTTGAGTTGTTGGTTGATGGCTTTGGTTTGCCCCAGCACCTGCGCGGTGATGACCACCTCTCCCATGAGGTTGCCCGCTTGCAGCACCACGTCCATCGTTGTCACGGCACCTTCAGTCACCTGCACGGTCAGTTCTTTGTTTTCAAAACCGACAAACGAAACGACGACGACTTGTTCGCCCACGGGTACACCACTCCACAAAAAACTGCCGTCCACCTCGGTGGTGGTGCCGAGCGAAGGCGTGTTCTTGAGGTAAATACTGGCACTGGGCAGCCCGGAGCCGCCGCTGGCGTCGGTGACGGTGCCGGAAATCGTGCCGGTTTGGGCAGTGAGGATGTTGTTGGAAAGTAAAATGATAATACCAATTGTACAAATATACAAAGTGGTTGCAATCGTTGGTTTCATACCATTATTTTCAAATACAGACAAAAAGTGATAATAAATTTCGATTTCTCTCCATTCGGCAAAGTAAAATTAGGTAGCTCTTGCTGAACAAAAATCTAATTCCGGGTAGAAAAAAGTCTAAATCATGCGCAAAACACTAAGCTGGAAATCACCATGATTACACATTACAACTGCTCTTCTTGTCCAGTATCCAGCGTCCAGTATCCAAAAGGGGCGGCTGCCACCACATCTAAAAGCGACAACCGCCGTATAATCGATTGCGATCTATTGCACAATAATGCGTTGTTGCAGACTGGTTTGGGCATTTTGCACCCGCAGCAGATATACGCCCGTTGCCAGATGTGTCGGTAGCGTCACAGGTTGTACGGTCAGTTTTGGGTCGAATGCGATGCGTTCCTGCCAAAGCGTGCGCCCCTGGAGGTCTTGGAGCAGCAGGGTGCCTTCGCCCGTCCAGCCGGTTCGAGCTAATTCCAATTGCAATTGTCGGTTTTGTACCGGGTTTGGATATACTTTGAATTGCGCGTTGCCCGCAACGAGTGCTGTCGGCGCGTCGGTTTGCAGGCTGCCACTACCTACAAATTCAATCTGGTCATAATACACCACTCTGCCACTGGTAGCCGAGCGGCTTTGCAAAGTGATACTTTCTACCGTGCTGGGGCTGCCGAGGCTGCTCAGGGTCACCGTAATCTGTTGCCAGGAAGTGGTAGTCGTAAATTCGTAGTCTTTGTTGCCCAAATTCGTGCTCAGCCGCAGGCGGATAAGGTAACTGCCTTCGCCCTGTACCCAAAAGCGGATGCTCGTAAAGCCCGACACGTTTAAATCGGTTCCTTTTTTAATGTTTACGCCGCCCCAGCCGCCATACGTTGCTTTGATGGAATTGCTGCCCACCTGCACCGGCGTGGTATTCGCAAAATTATAAGTACCGGTGTAAGAATAATCATTCCAATCGGTTGCCAGGGCATCGGCATACACGACGGTGGTGCTGCCCCCGCCGCTACTGCTGCTTGTTGTAAAATTGCTACCTGCCACATAACCCGATTGCGTGGAGCCACAGTCGGTGCGGATTTCCCATTGGTAAGTCGTGCTGGCGGTCAGGCCGCTTTGGGTGTAGCTGGTGCCGGTACGGTCGTTCACGTTCGTCCAGGTGGTGGTGCCGTTTACGCGGTAGCGCAGATCGTAGTTGCTCGCCCCGGAAACGCTGCCCCAGTTGAACGTGACCGAGCTGGATGTAATGCCGCTCGTGCTCAGGCTGCCGGGGGCGTTGCAAGAGCTGGCTGCACTGGTTGTAAAGTTGCTACCTGCTACATACCCCGATTGCGTGGAGCCACAGTCGGTGCGGATTTCCCATTGGTAAGTGGTGCTGGCGGTCAGGCCGCTTTGCGTGTAGCTGGTGCCGGTACGGTCGTTCACGTTCGTCCAGGTGGTGGTGCCGTTTACGCGGTAGCGCAGGTCGTAGTTGCTCGCCCCAGAGACGCTGCCCCAGTTGAACGTGACCGCACTCGCAGTGATGCCGCTCGTACTCAGGCTGCCGGGAGCATTGCAGGTGCCGCCGCCGCCGGGATTGTACCAGGGTGGGCAACAGCCTACGGTCACACCGCTGTTGTAATTACCGCCTGATGGATTGCGGGTATTGTCCCAGGCATATACATCCGCCGTGCCGGAGTAGGCTTCTACTATATTGCCGGAGGTAGCGGTGTTCATGTTGAAGGTGTTGTTGTGAATGGCGTGTTCGTAACTGGAAAGTGCCACACCCCGATCAATAGCGGCGATGCCTTTTGTAAGGGCAGTCGCGTTGTTGCGATTGAAGGTGTTGTACCGCACGTAGGTGCGCGTCCCTTTCAGATCAATGAATGAGTCGGCGAAGTTATCACCCGAAATGCCCGTTGCATCCACCGTGCAGTATTCTACAATGGTTTCGCTGGTGCCTTCTTTAATGTCAAATGCTTCGGCGGCTACTTCGGGTCCGATGATACAATTTTTCACGGTGGTGTAAGACACATAGGGGTCGTAAGAACTCCAACTACCCTTGTCGGTGCCGATGTAAATACCTTCGCCAAAACCGGCGTTCACTGTGCCGGTATGGTGTACGTTACAGCCGTCAATCAATGTGTAATCTGAACCGTCTCGCACGTGAATACCTTCATAGCCAATATTGTACACTTCGCAATTAATCGCCTGGCAATAATTCGCATTGTCAAAAATTAAACCTTTCTGTGCGTTCGTCAATTTCAAATCTTTCACAATCCAATGGTCGCCGATGATGCGCAATACGATCAGGCTCGACTGGCTGCTGCCGGATAAAATCGCCCGATTGGAAGCGGATGCACTGCGAATCGTAATCGGGTTGCTTGCCGTACCGTTTGCCGTGCCATAAAAATGAGCACTCGCACCGGAAACCGCTACATCGCTGGCAGTGTAAGTGCCGGCGGCAATGACAATCTCATCACCGGCAACGGCGGCTGCCATGGCACTGCGAATCTGGGCAACCGTGCTGCAATTATACACTGTGGCAAATACCGGCTGCGTACTAGCTAGCAGGAGCCACAAGAAACTCCATCGGTAACGGGTAAAAAAGTGTTTTTTCATTGGTAGAGCATTTTTGAAAAGTGGTTAAATAATGAAAGTTGGTGATGCAAGCGGCACTTTACAAGAAGCGTGTCCAACCATTTTTAATTTTATGAAAATGATTGTTGTAATACTTAATTTTTGAAATAGTGCCGATCCGCAAAACAAAATTACAAGCCAGGAAGTGGACAAACGTCTATTTTTGGGTAGGAAAGCGTATAATTGTTAATGAGATTTGCCAAATTTCAAAAATTTGGTATATCTGAACCGGCCATATACTCCGAAGGTGTTTTTTGAAACTGCTGCTGGAAGCATTTGCTGAAGTAGCGGGTGTCGCGGAAGCCTACTTTGTACGCCACTTCCGCCACGTTGAGTTTGCGCTGGGCGAGGAGTTGGGCGGCGCGTTTGAGGCGCAGGGTTTTCACAAAATTGTTGGGGGTTTGGTCGGTGAGGGCTTTGAGTTTGGTAAAAAGCAGCGGGCGACTCACGGCGAGTTCGTAGGCGAATTGCTCAGCGGTAAAATCGGCATCTTCGATATGCTTTTCGGCGATTGCCAGCGCGCGTTGCAGAAAATCTTCGTCGGCGGAGGTCACGGTGATTTCTTTGGGTTCAAAATGCAGCACGCGCACAAATTTCTCGCGCATTTTTTGCCGGTTTTGCAGCAGATTGCGCAGCCGCAGCCGCAATTCTTCGGCGTAGAAAGGCTTGGTAACGTAGTCGTCGGCACCAGTTTGCAAACCTTCAATTTTGAAAGCCTGCTCGGTGCGCGCCGTGAGCAGAATAACGGGAATGTGGCTGGTTTTCAGGTCGGTTTTAATTTTTTGGCACAAGGTGTTGCCGTCCATCTGGGGCATCATCACGTCGCTGAGAAGCAGGTCGGGCAGGTGTTTTTTTGCGAGTTGGAGTCCGGTTTTGCCGTCGGGGGCAGTAAGCAGGCGGTATTCGGTGCGAAAAGTGTGTTGCAAATAAGCACTGATTTCGGGGTTGTCTTCCACAATCAACAAAAGTGGCGCATCCGTTGGTGCAGTTGCAACTGATTCTTCCAATTCATTTAAAACAAAATCTTTATTTGTAACTATTCCATTTTTCTTAAAAACGGCTTCAGTTTCAACGATTTCTTCCGGTTTCAGATGATTTCGACCCAGCGGTAATTCCACCACAAACGTCGCGCCCCTGCCCAGTTCACTTTCCACCCGAATGCTGCCTTGGTGGAGTTCTATCATTTGTTTGGACAATGCCAGCCCGATACCCGAACCCTTCACGTTGACGTGCGGCACCGCCACTTTTTCGTAAAATCGTTTGAAAATCTGCCCATGCAGTTCGGGTTTGATGCCGTTGCCGTTGTCTTGCACCCGAATTTCCACCTTGCCTTCGTATTGTTTTAATTGTAATACAATTTCGCCGCCGTCGGGCGTGAATTTGAAAGCATTCGACAGCAAATTAAAAAACACTTTTTCCAACTTATCCGCGTCAAACCAGACCCATAATTCGCCCTCAAAACATTCAAAACGATAATCCATGCTGCGCAATCGCGCGCTTTCGGCAAACGATTGAAAAATATCCTGTAAAAAAGCGATCAGATCAGCTTTAGTCGCCTGCATCTGCTCGTGGTCGGATTCCAGCTTGCGAAAGGTTAGAATCTGATTCACCAAATGCAGCAAACGCTGGGCATTGCGCTGCATGGTGTGGAGTTGGCGGTGAATGCCGTTGTTGGAATGCTGGCGCAGCAATTCTTCCAAAGGTCCCAAAATCAGGGTCAGCGGGGTGCGAAACTCATGGGTGATATTGGTAAAAAAGCGCAGTTTCATTTCGTTGAGTTCTTCCTGCTGTTGTTTGGCGAGTTGTTCGAGTTGGAGCCGGTGCCGCAGCCGGATGAACCGCCACACGCCGTACAGCGCTCCCGCCAGCACCAGCGTGTACGCCGCGTACGCCCACCCCGTGCGCCAGGGCGGCGGCAGCACGGTGATGCGCAGTTGGCGTTCCTCGGGGTTCCACACGCCGTCGCTATTGGCAGCTTTGAGGCGAAAGCGATAGGTGCCGGGTCGCTGGAGGGTGTAGGTGGCTTCGGTCTGCCCGGTGCGGTAGTTCCAGTTTTTGTCTAAACCTTCGAGCAGGAAAGCGTAGCGGTTATTGCTGGGATTGAAATAATCGAGTGCGGCAAAGCCGATGGAAAAATTGGCTTCGTTGTACGGAAAAGTCAGTTCGGCGGTGCGATTGAGCGTTTGAGAAAGCAGCCCGCGGCGGTGGCCGATAGCTACAGTTCGGTTGAACACTTTCAAATCGGTAAACACCACGGGCGGCGGAGTTTCGTTGGGTACTATGTCTGTCGGGCGAAAAACCGTAAAACCATTCACGCCGCCGAAGAACAATTCGCCGCTGCGCGATTGGTGGTAGGCGTTGAAGTTGAATTCTAAATTTTTTAAACCGTTGGAATGATTATAATTGGTGAACACCTTTTTTTGCAAATTAAATTTGGCAATGCCGTTGTTGGTACTCAGCCACAAGCGTCCGGCGGTATCCTGCAGAATTCCAAAAATGGAATGCCCCGGCAGCCCGTCTTTTTCGGTGTATTGCCGATAGGTGTAATCGGTCGGGTTGAACGCAAATAGTCCGTCGGAAAACGTGCCGATCCAAAGCGTTCCCTGCTTGTCTTCAAAAAGGGTATAAATTTTCACTTTAGGTAAAAAATGCCGGAATCGCAATTTCAAATCGCCGACCGAATCACGCTGCACCAGGTTTAAGCCGTCTTCCGTACCAATCCAAAGTCGTTGTTGTCGGTTTTTAAAAATCACCCGTCCCAAATCGGAACTCAGGGACTGCGTATTACCAACTTCCTTTTTATAAATATGAAATTTTTTGGATTTAACATTCCATACATTCAAACCACCACCGTAGGTTACGATCCACAGGTAATCGCCCTCTTTGTACAAACTATATACATTGTTGTTACGCAGGCTGTTCGGATTTTTAGGATCGTGTTTAAAATGTCGAAACCGGCGCGTGGTCACATCCAACACATTCAAACCCGCTGCAAACGTGCCGATCCAGAGTTGCTGCCCGTCTTTGAAGAGTACTTTTACATTATTGCCGCTCAAGCTGTTTGGATCGTTCGATTTTGCTTCAAATGCCGTGAAGGTGTCCGTTTTGCGATTCCAATAATTCAATCCGCCGCCTTCGGTGCCAATCCAGCAGTTGCCGTCGGCTTCTTCCCAAAACGAACTTACAATGTTGTTACTCAGGCTGTTGCGATTGGGTAGGTGTTCGTAGTTTTTAAACTGGCTCAAATTTGGGTCGTAATAATTCACCCCGCCATGGTAAGTGCCGAGCCAGAGCTTGCCGCGCCGGTCAAAGAAAACCGCCCGAATGGAACTGTGACTCAGGCTGCCCGCACCGCGCTCATCCTTCAAAAATCGCTGAAAACCGCGCCGGTCGGGTAGCAGCCGGTTCAAACCCACAAAGGTACCCACCCACAGCGTGCCGTCGGGGGCGAGGGCGAGGGAGCGCACGTTGTCGTTGCTCAGGGAGTACGGGTTGTTGGGGTCGTGGCGGTGGATTTCGATGGTGTTTTGTGAGCGATTCCAATAGTGCAAACCACCCTCGGTGCCGATCCAGAGATTACCGCCCGCGTCTTCCACCAAAGTCTTGATGCGGTAATCCGCCAGTTGTAAATAAGGATGATTGGAATGTAAAACTTTTTCCAGTTTAAAATCCGTCGGTGTATTTGTTATCAGCCGTTTCAAACCTTCCTCCGTGCCCACCCAAAGGTTGCCCTGCCGGTCTTCCAGCAGCGTTTCAATTTCTACATTGGCGGTGGCGGTGTAATCTTTGGCAACTTGGGTAAAACGATTTTTGGTAGCATCGTACCAATTCAAGCCATTTGCCGTACCGACCCACAGGCGTTGTTTAGAATCGCGCAAAATGCAGCGGATCGAATTGAATGACAAGCCATTATCCGTTGTAAAATTTTCAAAAGCGTCTTTGGCGGCATCGTAGCGACTCAAGCCGTCGAGGGTACCTACCCAAAGTGCCCTGGCAAAAGGGTCGTAGTACAACACTCGTACATCGTTGGAAATCAGGCTGTTTGTTTTAGAACTGCTCCAATACACTTTGAAATGATAGCCGTCGTACTGATTCAAACCGTCGCGGGTGCCAAACCACAAAAAACCGTCGTCGTCTTGCGCCACGGCGAAAACCGCACTCTGCGACAAGCCCTCCTGTTTGTTGAATTGCCGGAAAACCGCCTGTTGTGCATTTACAGAGCCATCAAACAGCAGTCCCAGCCCAATCAGCGCGGCGAACAGCAGGTTTTTTTGATCGTTTGCAAACATCATACATTACCCGGACTTACCAATCATTAGGAAGTTCCAAGTTCGGAAATTTTAAAAAGAAGACGGAAATTAAACCGTACGCCCCTTAAAAGGGAAGTCAAAAACAAAAGATTACATAGCGTCTAAAAGTTGTTGGGCTTCCTGCCGAAGTTGAGGTACATATTTTTTGTAAGTATTCCAAAGCACAGCAGTATCTACTGCATCATAGCCGTGTGCAATTCGGTTGCGCATTTCAATAATTTTTGGCGCATCAGAAATAATTAGATTGGAATCTGATTGTAAAGCTCTTTTAGTCGCTTCGCCAATGATTTCAAACAAACGTTCCGTTGCCCGCCGGGCTTTGGCATCTTGTTCAGAGGCTTTAAAACCACTAACATCTGACAACATTTCATTCATCTCCTCTACATGGTCTATTATTTCTTGTAAACATTTCTTTACATCATACTGCATAGATCGCCACTTTAGTTGCATTGATATTTTCAATAAGAAAACGATTGCGCAAGCTTCGTTCCGTCACTAAATCTACCGGGCGTTCCAGTAATCTGGGTAGGGCTTCGTCCAGTGCCCAGTAGTAATCGCCGTACTCAATCGGGTCCAGTCCGTCTTCAAACGCAATCAGCAAGTCAATGTCGCTGGCTTCATTAAAATCATCGCGGCACACCGAACCAAACGCATACGCCCTTTTTACCCTATTTTGCTTGAATAGTATAGTAATCTCCGGTAATTTATCTTTTAAAACAGCTTGTAACATTTTTATAATGGCTAATCTTTTTTCAAAAATACAAAAATTGTTTGTAAAAACAAACTCTTATGCAAACCTTTGAATACCCACCGATGCATCTAACAATAGTCGGTCCAGCAAAAACTGCGTGAAATGCCGTGCCCAAAACGGTGCCAGTGATGACCCTTTCGTACCCAAGCCATTGAAAATGGCGAGTTGCGGAAACTGCGGGTGCAAACCCAGCAGCGGGCGGCGGTCGCGCACAGTGGGGCGCACGGCGGCGCGGTGGTCTACCACCTCAAACGGCACGGTGAGTAAATGTTGTAAATGTTTTAGTAAATAACTTTTTCCGGCTTCGCTGGGCAAATCGTTGTCAAAATGGCGATGGTAAGTGGCACCCACCCAATACAAATCGTCCTTTTGAAGCGGTACGATGAAAATGTTTTGCTTCAATATTTTTTCAAAACCGGCACCCGGAATCTGTACAATCAAAGCCTCACCTTTGTCGCCTTGCAGGGGTAAATAATTGAAATACGGATTTTCTCTGGCTTTTGCCCCTTCGCAGAAGATGATTGTATCGGCTATGATATTTTTATAATGAAGGTGTAAAGGTTCAAAATGCAATTGTTCAAAGTCAAACGCTTCTTCGATTAAACGATTTTCGGAAATCAGAAAATTGCGAAATTGCGAAATCAATAACGGTAAATCTACCTGTGCGCCCTGCAACACTTCGCCGTAGCCGAAGGCAGGAGTTGTTTTATTTTTGTAATTGCCAATGTCGGCACGGTCGGCGATGTAGGGGGCGTAGCCGGGTGCGATGCTGTGCGTGAGCCAGTCGTTTTCTTCTTTCGCGTTGGCGAAGGTGCGAATCACGTTGCGTTCATAATAAAATCTTGTTTGTAATAAATTTCCCAATTCCTGATAGGTTTGTTTAGCGAAGGGTAATAATTCGTCAATTTTCCATGATTTTAAATAATGTCTTCCGGTAATGGGATTGATAATGCCGGCAGCGGCTTTCGAAGCGGCGTTTTGATGAAAATTATCAATAACGAGGACGTTCTGATTGGCTTTTAATAAAAAATAACTTAGTAATGTTCCGGCAATTCCCTGCCCAACAATCAAATAGGTTTGGGAGTTTGGAGGTTTGGAGGTTTGGGAGTTCAAGGTTCAAAAGTTTAAAGTTTAAATTTTTCAACGGTTATTTGTTACTTGGCACATAAGTCGCACTTCAGGCATCTGGCATCTTCTAATCTGGTATCTGTAATTGATCAAATTCCAATTTTAACTTCTTTGGAAATTTATTCACCACCAACTCATAGGAATGATCAATCAGTTCTTGAATGAACGCATCATCCAGGTCGCCTTCGCAGGATACGGTGTTCCAATGTTTTTTGTCGGTATGGTAGCCGGGTACGATCTCCGGGTGTTGCTCACGGAGTTCGAGTGCGCGGTCGGGGTCGCATTTGAGCGTGATGTTAAATTCCGAACTATCTAAACCCGTGACGGCGAACATTTTACCCATTACTTTGTACACCAGCGTGTCGGGTCCGAAGGGGGTGGTTTCTTCTACGCCTTTTTTACTTAAACAATATTCGCGAAAGGTTTCAATATTCATGTTGTTATTTTTTATGCTGGTTTGAAGTTGCGGATTAATTATTGTCAACATATAATGTCTGGCATCTCCCAATCCGGCATCTGGCATCTTTCAAAAATCGTCTTGAAAAATCATTCCATCGTCGAAAGAACAGTGGTTTTTATAGCTTTCCGTCATAACTTGCCAAAAAATCAATTCACCATGCTACGCCAATTCACCCTATTGAGTTTGTTATTAGTTGCTTTCAATAATTTAAACGCCGCCGACTCGACCAAGATGCGTTCTATTTTTGATGAATTATACCAACCGGACAGTATGGTGGAAGTGACTTTGCAATTGGATTGTAAAAAACTGATTCGCCGTAAAGATAAGGAAGAAAAATTTCCGGGTGTAATGACTTACCGCAGTTTGGATGGGCGCGCGGTTACGCAGGCGATCAAAGTGCGCTGCCGTGGAAAAATGCGGCTCAGTGTGTGTAGTTTCCCGCCGCTGAGACTGGATTTTAACAAAGATAGTTTGCAACAATTGGGCTTGCTGCCCACCGCCGACCATATGAAACTGGTGACGCACTGCGCAAGCAGCAAACTGAATAATAACCAAGTATTAAAAGAATTGTTAGTGTATAAATTGTACAATGTCATCACGGAAAAGAGCTTTCGCGTGCAACTGCTGCGGGTGAAATACGTGGATTTGGAGGGGGCGGTGTATGCGGAAGAAACCGGCTTTTTACTGGAACCGATTGAGGCGTTGGCGCACCGCATTCAGTGCCGGGAAAGTACAAGGGTGATTCAAAGTTTAGAAGAGTTTGATGCCGTTAGCTACAATCAAATGGTTCTTTTTGAATATATGATTGGCAATGTGGACTGGAGTATTCCGGCACGGCATAATGTGGAATTGTTGAAATCTTTGCAGAATGGTTTTCGGGTGGTGGTGCCTTACGACTTTGACTATTCCGGGGTGGTGCGTGCCACGTATGCCGTGCACGATGATCGGGTAGGGCAAAAATACCTGGGTGAACGGGTGGTGGTGAGTGGTTTTACGAATGAGGCGGCGTTCCAAAACACCGTACAGCACTTTTTAGTACGGGAGGAAGCGATTTTTGATACGTGTAATCATTTTATTCATTTGAATGAGAAAGAACGCATGGAAGTTATTAAATATTTGCAATCATTTTATAAATTTATTAAAGAACCAAAACTGAATGCCGGTAAATTGAAAACCGCTGATAATCGCTAACCACAAGATGCCGGATTGAGCGATGCCAAACGTTGGATGTGGGAAAAAACTGCTGTATGTGCGCTCATTGCTGACAGCAGTTTTTCTCATTTAGCACTCAACTATCGCCGCTGCGACACGAAAAACACCTAAAAGTGTAGCCTGCCCAACACTATTAACGCTGCTCGACACCCCATCTTTGCAGCAGGAAAATCAAAAATAATTATATGAAACAGCTTTTTTTTATGATTGCTTTACTTTTCGCAATTGGTTTAAACGCGCAGGAAAATGGCTTAAGACAGAACCATTACAATTTGGATAAAACCGAACTGGCGTTGCAGGGCTATGATCCGGTGTCGTATTTTACCGCCAAAAAACCGCTGAAAGGTGATGAAAAATGGACATATATTTACAAAGGCGTACATTACCGATTCAGCAGCGAAGCCAATAAAGCGGAATTTGCAAAAAATCCGGCGAATTACGAACCTGCTTACGGCGGCTGGTGTGCTTACGCTATGGCAGAAAACGGCGAAAAAGTAAAAGTAGATCCACTGTCTTACAAAATCAGCCACGGCAGGCTGCTGTTGTTTTACAAAGCTCCTTTTGCCAATACGCTCGCTTTTTGGAATAAAGACAAAACGCCGGAAGCCGACCGCTTGAAAAAAGCAGACAATTACTGGAAAAATATTTTGAACCGATAGGTTTAGAAAGTAGAGTTCCGAGTGTAACTCCACTTTCTAAAACCGCTCCACCTTCTCCACTTTTTAAAAACTTAAAATCAACCATAAAATGAACAGAACAACCAGCATTATTTCGTGGATTGCACGTATTGGCGCGGCGGTTATTTTATTGCAAACTTTATTTTTTAAATTTACGGGTCACCCCGACAGTGTTTATATTTTTAGCGAATTGGGGGTAGAACCCTGGGGGCGCATCGGCTTGGGTGTGGCGGAACTGATCACGGCGATTTTGCTGCTCGTGCCGCGCACGGCGTGGCTGGGCGCATTGACCGGAGTGGGCATGATGAGCGGTGCCCTGCTGTCGCACCTGACAATGTTGGGCGTGGTGTTGAAATATCCGGGCAATCCGGCGGGCGACGGAGGCGGCTTGTTTGCGCTGGCGGCGGTTACCTTTGTGCTGTGTGCCATCGTGTTGTATTTGCATCGGGCGGAGATTCGGCTGCCGTTTCTCAAGTCGGGGCAGGTAGCTTAGCCACCACCGAGTTCTGCGGGATTTGTGATTTGTAGTATATGATTGCAGGGTGCAAAAAAAATATTATCTTTGTAATAAAAATATTATCTTTTGAACCCAGCCATTCGCAATGCCTATCACAAACACGGCGTAACCGGCAAAG